>Ga0209573_1000260_pt1 | contig 127876 bp, 82 predicted proteins | sample TNRBio252014_DNA_FD_185870 | JGI IMG/M metagenome (GOLD analysis project Ga0209573, IMG submission 185870) | Wastewater treatment Type I Accumulibacter community from EBPR Bioreactor in Madison, WI, USA - TNR Reactor_6/25/2014_ DNA (SPAdes)... | ecosystem: Engineered > Bioreactor > EBPR >...
ATCCTTTTATTGGGGTCGGGAACTTAAAGTCAATAGAATTGCTTGTCAAATACGGCGCCGATGTAAATAGAAAAGATAATTCTGGGCGAGCCCCGCTGCATGTTGCTGTAAATGAGAATAATCTGACAGCAGTAAAACTTCTGATTGAATCGGGTGCTGAATTAAATATTCAAGATAATCGGGGCCGGACACCTCTCTTAGAAGCCTTAGTGGAAGGAAATACCGAAGCAATGGAATTGCTTATAAAAGCGGGTGCCGATGTGAATGTTCAAGACACTAAAGGCCGTACACTTATACTCCAGGCAGCAGAGGAACAGAACATCGAAGTAATGGAATTGCTTATAAAAGCTGGCGCGGATGTAAATATTCAAGATAATTCTGGGCAAACCCCACTACACATTGCTGTAATTGAGAATGATCTCCTAGCAGTAGAACTTCTGATTGAATCGGGTGCTGAATTAAATATACAAAATAATCAAGATCGGACTTTACTACACTATGCCGTTGATTCTTATTGGCCGGACCATTCTGGTATGAACTATGAATATAAAATCGACATAATTGAGTTTCTGCTAAACCTCGGAGCCGATTTGAATATTCAAGATAATCGGGGCCGGACACCTCTCTTAGAAGCCTTAGTGGAAGGAAATACCGAAGCAATGGAATTGCTTATAAAAGCGGGTGCTGATGTCAATATTCCTGATAACGAAGGCAATACACCATTACTCTATGCAGTAAATGAAGATTTGACAGATGTGTTCGATTTTTTAATAAAAGCTGGCGCTGAAGGAAATATTCTTGTAAATGATGCTCGCATATCACTTCGTGAAACAATAACAGGTGGGTACTTGAATATTTTGGAATTGTTTATCAAATCCGGCGCTGATGTAAATATTTCTGATAGTGAAGGTAATCTGCCATTACATACTGCCATTGTTCATCGTTCGATCGATGCACTAGAGCTGCTACTTAAATCTGGGGCAGATGCAAATCTTTCTGATAGGGAAGGGAATCCGCTATTGCATACTGCCATTGTTCATCGTTCGATCGATGCACTAGAGCTGCTACTTAAATCCGGGGCAGATGCAAATCTTTCTGATAGTGAAGGTAATCTGCCATTACATACTGCCATTGTTCATCGTTCGATCGATGCACTAGAGCTGCTACTTAAATCCGGGGCAGATGCAAATATTACTGATAGTGAAGGTTGGACACCACTTCAGCTAGCGGCTTTTTCAAATCAAACCGACGCATTAGAAATTTTGTTGAAATTTGGAGTAGATATAAATAAACCCGGCAACGATGGTCAAGCTCCCATACATTTGGCGGTAGAACGCGGAAATACTGAGGCATTAGAGTTACTAATTGTAGCATGTGCAGATATAAATAAAAACGGTATCGGTGGGAGAAGTCCATTGCATATTGCTAGTGTGAAGCATGATTCTGATAATATAAAACTTCTGCTTAACTCAGGTGCAGATGCAAACAAACAGGATAATGATGGAAATACTCCATTACATATCGCGGTAATAAAGAATGATCCCGATTTAATAGTTAATCTGCTTGAATACGGTGCGGACGAAAATATTACTGATAATTATGGTATTACACCTCTAATTTGGGAGGAGCTTTTACATCAAACTGTTATTAAGGAATGGCTGATAAAATCTGGCAAAAAACCTAATTTTTCAAAAAGAGAAGATCTCTCTTTAGGGAACTCAAACCGGATCATAGATAACATTGTCAGCAAAGCATTTGATAAGGAAGCCGGGATTGATATCAATAAAATCAGCTTAGTTGGATTAACAGTCACGCACTACGCCGCCATCGTGGGGGGGATAGATGTACTTAACAAACTAATCAAGTCCGGAGCTGACCTTAATCACCCTGATGCTTTTGGCAGGACCCCATTGTTCGTAGCTTCAATATTTGGTTGTACTGATGCTGTGGACTTGTTGGCCAATTCAGGAGTTGATCTTGATGCAACAGATGTAACAGGAGGAACATCCCTTCAACACAGTGCAAAGCATGGACTAACTGAAATCTTGGGGCTTCTTCTAAAATATGGTGCGGATGTAAATAAAACTGATCATAAAGGAAACTCACCGTTACATCTTGCTGCAAGTAAAGGTCACACGGCAGTAATCGAGTTACTCATCAGCTCGGGTGCAGATGTCGATAAGTCAAATAAATCTGGGGAGACACCGTTGCATATAGCTATCAAAAATAATCACACTTCCACTATCGACTTACTGATAAGATCGGGCTCAAAGGCAAACAAACTTGATCACGAAGGCCGAACGGCATTACACTTCGCAGTTCATGAGAATTTTATCGATGCAGTTGAATTACTTTCAAAAATGACGGTTGATGTTGATGTTTCTGATAATTCCGGCAACAGACCAATACATGTTGCGGCAAACAAGGATTTCATAAAGTCAATTAAATTGCTTGCCAAAATGGGTGCAAATGTTAATATTTCTAACAATCACGGAGCAACACCACTTCATGTAGCGGCAAGAGAAGGTAACAAAGGATCAGTCGATATGCTGATAAAATTGGGAGCTCTTGCCAATAAAATCGATAGCGAAGGACGCACACCGCTACATTTGGCTGTATCTGCGGGGCATACGGGCATTATCAAATTGCTGCTCAAATCAGATGCGAAAGTTAACAAGCCTGACAAAAAAGGACAGACACCTCTTCAGCTTGCCCATGAGCTTAGGGTGAGTAAAGTATTGAGATTGCTAAAAGATGCAGATACTCAAATTTGAAACCTGAATCAATATCTTCTTCGAACGAAAGAATATTAAGATATGAAAGGAGAATTAACCTAAAAGGCGCCCGGAGATTTTGAGGAGTCAAAATTAAACCTCAATTTTGAGTGTGAAGAATTGTGAAACAGTGATTCATGGTGGAAGACAAATTTAGCATATGTTCTGAATAATTTTGGATTAGATTGTATCTTGCAGAACCAGCGAGAAGTTTGTTAGACCGTCAAATCCATCATTGTATTGATTTGTCAAAATCTTTCGGTTGCGATGAGTATAGGTGGGTTAACAGCCCAGTTGTTCGGACTCGGGATGATGACAATGGTCGCACAGGCATAAAAGGGATTCTTTTCGGTGGCTTTTATGTCCTGGGTGATCCTCACCCATAGTATTTGTTTTTAGGTAGTATCTCACACATTAAACGCTTTCCACCGTCCAATCCCTTCGGGAATGATTTCAAAGTCCGGCGTAATTCATTCTCTCAATTGTTACTGTTTGGGGGGATTGTTTCTAGTATGATAAGGGGTAAGTTATAACTCTCCTCGGGGTTAGTTTTAGGGGTTGTAGGAATATGGTACAACCTGAGCTTCATGAAAGTAACTCAGTGGGGGAATCTGATGGTCAGTTTTTAGTGGGGATGACAGTGGAGGATATCGGCATTACGGTTGGACTTGCGTTTGAGAAGACGGCCTTCCCCTTGGACTTCTTGCCACTTCATTTAATCTTTGTGAAGAGATTGCCACCGTATTGATATGATAGCAGGTTGCCCTGAAATATTTACGGAGATATGATTCAGACAATCTGTATAGATAAATATGAAAATAAAGATGGGAGTTGACTATCACTTGTAAATAACCAACCCCACCACAGCTAATCAGGATATATCAGAAGACAGTGTGAAATTCGAAATCCGGTTGACTCCTCGAAACTTTGTTTATACAATTCCAATTGGTTCTTATAATTTGGCTCAATCTGTTTTTTGTAATTCTCATCTGCTAAATCATCAGTTTTGTAATCAAGGATTATCCAACTTCCATCAACTGTTTTATAAATCAGATCGATGGTACCTGTCAGGAAAGTACCGTCATCGAGTTTTCTGATGAATTCCCATTCGCAGTATTTTTCCGGAGATTTTTTGGCTTCAACAACATGCTGATTGAGTATCAGTTTGTTGAACACAGTTCTTGCATCTTCACGGTATTTTGGACTCACTTCATATTCACCCATTAGGCGATCAATAATATTCTCCAAATTGAAATTTCCCTGTTTCACATGAAGTTCCATCAGTTTATGAATCATCGAACCGAAGGCTTTGCCGCGTGAGACTCGACCACCCTTTCGATATACATTAGTATCGATTTTCATTATATCATGCACATTCTTAAAGAAAGGTTTCAAAGAATTCAAGTCCCTGATAGAGACTTCGAGTTTCTCATCTCTCCGTTTAATCGCATCGGCGTAAAGTAGGGAAGCATCAATAAATTCCTTTTCTGTGTCGGTATCTTCAATTTCATAAAAATCGGTCAAGGTTACCACTGGATAAGCCGGAATCGAATCGTATGTTGGTTTATCGCCGGATACATTGCTCATCAATGTATTAAGGAATGGCTTTGTAAAATAGACCTTTTTCACCTTTTTTGCACAAATCATAAGGAGATCCTTTGCTCTCGTAGCAGCGACATAACGAAGTCGCTCCGTTTCTGATTTCTGTTTTGCTTCTTCGAAGGCAAGTAGTGTTTTTGCATCCAAATTGTAAAATCCACCCTTATTATATGGTATTATGATTTTTGAACTCTCTCGAAGAATACAATATTCTCCGTCATCCTTTGGTTCCTCAATTGTGGAATCTGCTAAAATCACGACTGGTGATTCAAGCCCCTTTGCCTTGTGAACCGTCATTATTCTGACAGCATTCTCAGCGTTTTTGGAAAGTGATATTGATGAGAGTCTCGTATCACCACTTTTCATACTTGCATTGAGTTTCCTGATAATCTCACTAAAAGAGAGTGATGCGTCAGCTTCCAATTCGATCAACATCTCGATAAGTCTGAATATTTTAGCAGAAGTCTGAAGTCCTGAAGAAAGTTGCATTGGGATATGAGCTATACCGGTGGAATCAGCAATTTTCTTCACAATTTGAGATGGAGTGGACGAAGATTTTTCGTTTTGCCATTCAACAATTTGAGATAATGCTTTAGATACCTCACAATCACTATTGGAAGAGAATAGTGAAAAGTTTCCCGATTTTTTCATATGATCAAAAAGTTCTCTGTCTGAAAATCCAAAAAGAGACTTTAATGTTCCGTAGAGGGAAATTTTGTCGTTTACAGAATCTATGGTATTCAACGCATATATGACAGATCTGATTTCTTCATTTGTAAAGAAAAGCTTTTCTCCAACTTCGTAAGTTTGCATTCCCGATCTTTCGAGGGCACTGACATATACTCCGATATGTTTCACCTTGCTGAAAAGAATTGTAATATCAGAATACTTCAGTTGTCGAAAACCCTTTAAGTCCTCATCGTAAGTAAGGTACTTTTCTTTCCCGACTATCGAGTTTATGTATGAACATGTCCTTTTTGCTTCCTCATAGGCTCCTTCTTCAGATTCAATCGGATTAACTGCGACTGGAAACTCCCACTCAGTAGCATATACAGCTCCCGGGAGAAGGGGCCTGAACTCAGGATGAATTTTTTGCTTAATTTCAATATCCAAATTAATGAATGAGCCAAAAAAATGTTTATTTACAAACTCCAGTATTTTGGGAGAGCTTCTAAAGTTCTTTGTCAGTTCCAGCAACTTGCCATTTTGTTTGATTATAATTTGCTTTGCTTCTTCATACATTTGAATGTCAGCACGTCTAAAACGGTAGATTGACTGCTTTGGATCTCCGACCATAAACAATTTGCCGGGAACAAGTTTCACCTCACGCCAAGAAGAAGCGAAGTTATTTATCTCTTCCGAAAGAAAGAAGACGATTTCAGTTTGTAGAGGATCAGTATCCTGAGTTTCATCAATAAAGATGTAAGAAAATTGACTCTTAAAATATCTTCTTACATCTTGATTGGTCCTTAATAATTCTCGGCAGAAGAAGAGTATGTCGTCGAATCCGATTTTTGAGGAGAGTTTTTTATAAGAACTGTGGAATTTCTGGAAATCAATTATTAGTGGAGCGAGAATCGAATGCAGATAATCGTAATACTTAGATTTGAATTTATTGCAAGAATCAACGATTGTGTCTATCAAGGTATCAACTTCTTGTAGTTTGTTGACAGTGAATTCGTTGGAACCTGTGAACTTGAGAATAAAGTTTTCCTTTAAAGAAAAATTAGTTGCGTAGTCATAACTCTCAAAAACTTTTCTAAGGTATTGGTTCCTTCTCTTACCAACATTACTTCCTAAATCATTCGCAACTAAACTTTGATGCAATTCCTTTAACTTCAAGATTTTTTCTGACAAATCTATAAATGTTCGATTTATATCCTCTTCAACGAGTGGTGAGACTTTCTCGGAATGTAACTCCAAGTCGGGAAATTTCACCTTCAACTTACTCATCTCTTTTACTAATTCAAGATCAATACCTTCGTTCTCAATCACTTGTTTAAGGTTTTTATCACTCTTCTCATTCAATTCCAATAAAAATGTATTCCAAATATCTTCGAAGGGAGCATCTTCTATCTCTTGAGACTCAATTTCCATCTCCGGATCGATTCCCGCCTCAACTGGTCTTAGTTTTAATATATCAAGACTGAAGCTGTGGATTGTGCTGATTGTTGAGAGTGAGAGATTGTTTAAAGCATTTGAGAGATGTTTTTTCGATGTTCCCTCGTTCTCTTCATTAATTGCCCTCTGGAGTTCAGTCTGGATTTTACTTCTCAAACTGGCAGCACCCTCATTTGTGAAAGTGATGGCAACTATTCTGTCAATTGTTGTCAATCCTCTGCGGAGGGCTTCGATAATTCTACCCACCATTGCGGTGGTTTTCCCACTTCCTGCACCGGCTTCAACAAAGATATTTTGTTTAAAATTAGAATTGATTTCTATTCTACTCTTTTGATCACTGGCTATCAGATCATTGATGTTCATTTTAATATTTCCCTTCTATCTTTTGACGAGTCGGTTGTAGGCAACAAAATTTAAATCGGTCTTTTTGAGTCTATTGATAATTGAACTCTTGGATCCAACACATATCTCCACAAAATCGCAATTCTTGCAAGGAGGGTTTTTTACATTACTACCAGCGGGAACAAAATTTCCTCTTTTTATTTCTTTTATCTGTGGAGTAATAACCTGCAAAAAATCTTCCTCTTTCAAAACTGAATCAAATATCAATTTATGAAAATCACCCTGTTTCGAAGTATACCAGTATATAAATTTACCTGGTTCTATTTTTGAATTAATACCGGATGCCATCAGGGGATATAAACCGGCTTGCATATGCTCTCCACTCTCGAAAGGGTTTTTGGGATTTTCTTCTTTTGGTTTTCCGGTTTTATAGTCGTAAATGATAAAATTTCCACCATCATAATCTACTCGATCAATAGAACCCCTTACTTTTATCTCAATTCCATCGTTTAATTCAATTGTAACGGAATCTTCTTTGAATATATTTAGATCCCTGCCTTCTCTATTGGGTAATCCTGCGGAAAGTTCGAAGTAGAGTCGCTCAGAATTGGTTTCTTTTTCAAATTCAAAGAAACGGTTAATAATATTTCTCAACTCTTCCTCCTGAATTTTAAAGTAAACTTCACTGATTACAGGATTTAATCTTTTGAACTCATTGAAGGTTATCTCAAATGCTTCTTCAATAATAACCCGGTCATCCTCAGTCACCTTGTTGAATGAATTGCCCCCATTACGGGCCTTCATCATAGTGCCAAACTTGTAGAATACTTCGTGAATAAAAATTCCAAACGCCTTATTATCCAACCATTTAAGACTTTCGGGAGAGAAATCCTCATCCCTTTTCAACCGCATCTCATTCTTTAAAAAATATTGATAAGGACAGAATACCCAATTTGTCAGCCCTGATGGACTAACGGGTTTCAAGTCTCTATCCACAGGAAGATTCAGCGCTCCCAAATATTCATCAAACTCTATAGCATTTCTTTTCGCTTTTTTGTATTCATTCGCCTTTTTTGCAAAAGAAAAGTAATCTGAAAGGACTTTGTTCTTCGCCTCTTTATCGATTAATCCCAGGAGAACAGAAGAAGCTGTTTCATAGTCGTAGAATGACTCAGCGGGATCAGACATCAAGAAATTATTCCCGCATTTTGGGCTTTCATCCAGTTTTTTAGAGACTGCCTTAAAATCGAGTCGAGCTCCCATAAATTTTTCATAGGCTTCCAGGAGATAACGGGAAACAAGCCAATCCTTTCCGCTGGTGATATTCTTTATTGGTACAGACATTACAATTTCATTACTGTTAAAAATAGTGTCCCAAAAGGTTTGATCTGCGTGTGCTTTTTTCTCGGAAGTCGTATAAAGTAACGCTCTGCTATTATGGGCATAAATTATTTCCTTTTCCTCATCCAGAAGCAGAGGGTTTTCGGAGTTCTTTTTTGGAAGTCCCTTTTCACTCAATCCAAGAATATACAACTTGTCCATTCCCAAATAATACAAATCATCAATTGTTCCCATAACAGCTGACTCAAAAGCGGGTGCTTCATACTTAATCTTTATCTCGTCTACCATAGATATTGTCATCTCCACCAGTTCTCCCAGTGACTTGTGTCCTAGTAACTCACTCTGCGAAAGCAAATTGTTCAAAGAACAATCAATGAGATCAATGGTTCTGTAATCTTTTACTAAAGTGAATTTTCGAAACACAATGACAAGTTGGTTTAATTTTTCTAATGGTGTTTTTGCGATTGCAATTTCCTGGAAAATATCAACTATTTTTGTCGCAATTTCGCGTTGTCGATTTATCCGTTGACCAGGAAGATCATCCGAGACTTCTTCCTCACCCATGTATTTTTCCGTACCCTCTAGATGATAGCGCATTGACTTGCAAGATTGTTCATCAAAAAGGACAAGTTTTGTATCTCTAATTAATTGAAGTGCTTTGAAGAAGTCACCAACTGAATCGCCTTCTTTAAGCATACTTGATCTGGCAAAAGAAGAAGATTCCAAAATCTTCAACCATCTGTAAACACTGAAACTATTCTTCATCCATTCGAGGTAGTAAGCAAATTGTTTGCCGGCCGAAGTAGTAAATAGGGGAATGCCTTTTGAGAAATAAATTAATTTTTTCATCCCCAAATGTTTCAGAACTCCTCTGAAGGCTCCGTAATATGTGGTATAGTTATCAACTATCACACCTATTTTAAGAGGCTTAGTTTTATCCTGCAATTTAATATCTGAGAGGATGTTTCTGATTGTTTGGAGTGTTTCCTGGTAGGGAGTATCAACTTTGTAGGCTGAAAATATCGGTTTCTCTTCGCTTTGTCCATTTACGAGTTCAATTTTCGTAAAACCATTTTTATCAAAAAAAGTTTTCTCAATGGATGAGAGTGGTTGTTCGATATACCATCGACTTCCGGTGAGATGTAGGTCTGCTTTTTCATTAAGAAAGAATAGTGCATCGGGATAATCAATATACCCCAATTCCATTTTTAGTTTTTCATATTCCTTCATCAGGAAAAATATCTCATCGCATTTCTTTCCAGAAGGGAAGTCAAGTTTTTCAACTCTGTTTAGTTGGAGCTCTTCAGTTGTAGTAGAAAGAAGTCTCACAAAACCATCAAAATCTGTAACCTCTCTAAAATAGTCCAACTCTTCTTTATTCAAACTTAAAACCTTATAGAAAAGCCAGAATCTTTCATCGTTACTGATAAGTCTTTTCTCCGGTAATGCGATCACTACAGAATCTGCAAGGAAATTTCTTAAGGACATGCATTTGAAGTTATTAATGGATCCTGCACGGAGGGCAAGATTCCTTTTGAGAATTGCGGAATTAACGGAAGGAGGGACAATCAACACTTTTTCATCAAGTGTGGTCAGATTAATTTTTCCTGTGATCAAGTCTACCATACAAAACCTCTTTATTGGTATCTTAAAATTAATAATTACCACTGTATTAAAAAAATAATATCGATTTAGAAAAAACTTACTTCCAACACTCTAACTATATGTGGGGGGATTATAGCCGGAGAAAAACAGGGCATAAAAAAGTGTCTTTTTTAGTAACTAAACATTTCCGATATTTGTACAGTAAATTAAGAAAGGTTCTCAAATGAAAAATCTGATGATCACAAGGGCTTCTGTTACACTTCACTCCTCCTCTTCTCTAAAACTCCCGTACTCAGTAAAAGTGTAAATTCAACCCGGATAAGACTCGGTGGTTTTGCCATTCAAAATCCAGCTTCCGCGGAAATTACCAATGGACAAATCTATTTAGCCCGATTCCAATCTGATCAATTGAATCTTCTTTACCGAAGAATAAAAATTCAGTAAAAGAAGGAATTACACCTTAACGCACCTCTCAGTGCCGGCGGTGAACTACGACTTTTTTCTTCATTAAATAATGGTGGTATGGTTATGTGGGAAAAGATATTAGGCAGTTCTTTAATGGACTTCCTTACAGCGGGTTTTGCATTGCTTTTAGTTCTCAATCTTTTTGATATAATTGATCCTATTGATATCATTATGTATCTCGCGATTCCTCCTGTCATCCTCTGGATCGTGGTGGTTATCGTCATCGCTTTCATAAAGAGTCTTTTTTAGCTGAATATCTAAAAAAAGATCAAAAAGGCACTTTTAAGAGCAAACAGGGTCCAAGACTAATTCGATCAGAGTGCTATCAGCACATCATAAATTGAGTAATTTTAACAATAATATGGAGATTGTAAAATGCAAAATTCTATTACAAGATATGTCTCATTCAGAGAGAATGAAAAAGTTGGCCTGGTTGACAGCACAGGCGAGATTATTGTTAATGCAATTTATGATAGTATCCAACCGTTCTTTGGTGATTTTGCCAAAGTCCAGATTGACGGGAAGTTTGGGTTAATTAACAAAAGGGGAAAACTGATAACAGGGAAATATTATAATAGAATCGACATTCGTTACTGGGGAAATGATGACCAAAATATCTATATAATACATTGTGGGAATAAAAAGGGGTTTTATCTCGATGGCTCGGAGGAGTTTTCCGGATTTCGATACAACTCGATAGGGACACTTCATAATGACCGGGCACTAATTTCCATTCAGGGTCTGTACGGATACATAAACGGAAAAGGGGAGATAGCGATACCTCCCCAATTCACTTCAGCAAGCAATTATGAGAAAAATATTGCTTCTGTCTCAATTGATTTCAAGTCATATTACATTGACCCTATTCAGAATGAAGTTGAACTTCCAAAGCTGCAGTTTATTCACCACCCACTTTCTGAACAAGTTTTAGCACACCATGAAGCGAACAACCACAAAGAAGTTTACGAATCATCAAGAGTGAGAGAACTGCAAAAAACTGACTTCACAAGCACAACGGCTTGGGAACTGTTTCAAGAATTGACTCCGTATTCGATTCGGTTGGGAACGATAAATAATTTTGTCGTGCTGTTTAACCAAAACGGGAAAATCATCACTCCATCCGAATGTTTACAAATTAAAATGGTTTCGTATAACCGTTTCATAGCAACTGTTGAAAGATTTTATGAGGAATATCAAACTGTTTATTCAACAGAGGGTGAAGAGTTATTACCTCCGGTTTTTGATGAAATTATTCACCTTAAAGATGATGTATATATAATCCGGTTGGATAAACACTACGGACTCGCCAAAGAGGGTGGTAAATTTATCGGGAGATGTAACTATACCTGTCCTCAGGACATTCCTGAAATACTTGAAATAATTTAACTTTGAAAATGAAGGAGCATTTATGTACAACAATTATTTGATTCCTAAACAGGTTAATGGCCTTTGGGGATACATTAATCGTCACGGCGAGATGGTGATTGCTCCAGAGTATCAGTCTGCCGACCCTTTCACGGGTATGATTGCCAAAGTTTTTAACGGTCAAAACTATGAGCTTATCAATGACAAGGGAGATACATTGCTTGATATGCGAGAAGCAAAGATAATTTTAAGAGAAGACCTTGACGGTTATGAATTTCAAATTGATGGGGAAAGTGGCTTAATATCATTTGACCTGCGGATATTTACTCATCCACAATATTCCTTCATTGGAGTTTTAGCTGAAGGTTTAATTCCTGCCTGTCGGGAAGGCTTCTATGGATTTCTGAATGGAAGGCTTGAAGAAGCGATTCCATTTAATTATCTTTTTGCGGAACCATTCCGTTATGGTGTGGCGCGAGTAAAAACCAAAGCGGGGAAGACCATTCTCATTGACAGGACAGGGACTGAGGTTGATGATTCAGAATATGAATACGCAAGTGATGATATGTTACGCAGTTTTTTTCACAGTCCTCGTTTCAAATCTCTGGTTTATAGAAAAACCTTCACCAACAATGTCAGGATTTATTCACATCCTAAAAAATCGATTTATACTGCGCTTGTGGGGAACAAATCATTTCCCCTTGCGAAATATTTTAAAGCAATTGAACTTCTCTCAAATTCTTATATTAAGGTGGAATTGGATATAACAGATTCGGAAGGGAATAAGACACCTTTCTCCGGGGTATTTGATACGCAAGGGAATCAGATTTTGCCACCAATATTTCAACAGATTGAATATCTCTCGGCTGACTGCTTCAAAGTGCAAATGGATGGTAAATGGGGGATTATAAACAAAAACCTTGAGATTTTGCTCGAACCTGTTTACGACTACATCCATAAACCCATTGGTGAATTAATCTCATTAACTCAGAATTCCAGCTTGATTTTAAGCACAGGAAACCCTGATTTATTTCTGACAAAATGGATAGAGGGAAGGCTGATTGATATTGGATACCTCCCGGCCAAAGCGGACGGATACACGGCATTCTACGACCCTACCGAAAGCTTAAATTGCTACAAATATCAACTTTTTTCCTCTGCGCGGATTAATCATCCGGAGAATACCGGTTTGGATGAAGAAACAATAAAACTTTGTGTGGAGGATCTGGAAAAGGATTTTCTGTATTCTGAGAAAAAAATTTCACACGGAACCATCCCTGTTCCGGACATTATCGAATTCGATGGACCGCGGGGATTTGATGATATTGGTTTTGATAAATTTATTGAAGCACTCGCTAAAGATGAACTTTGGAACCACAAAATCTTTACCCTTGATGATTTGAACGACCCGACAGTCTGGATGGCGTCAAAGTTTTTTGATGCGAAGGATGAGTTTGCAATTATAGCAGAACAGGTAATTGATTTTGAAGATTTATTAAATGATTTGAATGCTGAGGAGACCGATGAAGAGGATGAAGAGAATTCATTCAATGCTCCTTTCTCCGATGACGAATCAGATATGAACTTTGGCCCACAGGAGGAAGATGACGACCTGTCTAAATTGTTAAACCCGGATACAGAAGAAACCAACGAGGACCCTTATTCTCATAAATTCCGCAAATTCCGTAAAAGTGCATTTGTCACCAACAGATTCGGTAATCCGGTTTTCATGTCGAACAAACCCAATGTAATCAAATGGGGGGAAGGTTCTTATATTGTGTGGGAAGATAAAAAGGAATATACCGAGGGGACGCTGTTGAACTCAAGATGGGAAGCGTTAGACCCTGAGATTCATCCCGTTCAAAACGACCTCGACCTTACAGGTGGCTACCTCCGCGTAGTTTGCAGGGGTAAATATGGATTTGTTGATAATCAGGGTGACCTCGCTTTGGAACCAAATTTCAATTCACTCTCACAATTTATAAAAGGGAAAGCACTGGGAATAACCTCAAAGTCTGCTTTTGTTTTCACTTCTGCTTTAGAATTTAGTGAATTACCCCTTAAAATTACAAATTTCCATTCCTGGGATGGTAAAATCGCATCCGGGTGCATTTCAACTCCGAAAGGGGAAAAGTGGGGAATATTTAACGACAGCGGTAAGGTGATTGTGCCCTTTGAATACGATTACATCAAACACATTGGTGAAATGACCTTCATAATCAAGGTGGATGGACATTTTGGTGTTATCAATGCAAAAAGGGAATTGTTGGTTAATCCAAAATATATCTCCTACGAAAGGGATGAGACTTCTATTTTGACTCTTAAACAGGTTGGTGGATTCTATGACCTCTTTGATGTCAGAACGCAGAAGTTAATCACCCAATTTACGATGGAAAACAAACAATATCCAATTAAACCAACTTATGTGTCAGATTTGGGTGAGGGTTTTCTTTTTTTGGAAACAAGATTGATAACCGGTTACCTGGATTTATCCTCGCCAACCAACTCGCGATTAATAACTGAGAAATCAAAATGAAAAATTTAATATTTACTGCTCCTGATTACGAGAATTACAGAAGCGATGATGTACTTGATTCCTTCGGAGGGGTTACAGGATATTTTTACCTCGCTGAAGACCCAACAACCCAAGAGATGTTGGTGCAAAGATTTATTGATAGAACAAACCTCACTGATATGTCAGAGAAATATAACCTCTCCTCTGAAAGAATCAGACAAAAAATAGATCAATTCTCAAGAAAAGTGAAATCTGCCACAAAAAATGAACGGGACAGGTTATTTGAAGCAGTAATTGATTTTGAGATCAACAACTTTCAAATTCTTGAGGACTCATATTTTACTAATACCTGGTGCCCGGCTGAATTTTTATCAGGGCTTTTGTCAGATATTTTTAACGAATTGCCAACCAGTCATAATGTTAGACGGAATTCTTCGCGTTTTTCCAATCTTCCATATTTTCAATACAGGCAGAGATGCGATCGATTATTTGAGAATCGATTCATGGTCCCCATCACTGAGGTATTTGACTTGATGGCAAAAGTCCCATTGGAAGAAGATGATGTATCAATCACCGGGTCAGAATTATCGGCCAAGCTTCATGGCATAAGGTTCCTTCTTCATTCGCGATATATTTCCTGCCGAAATGAGAAAGGCAAATTATTTCTGGCTTTTGGTTCTGATTTTTCAGATATGGCAGAGAAATTAATCAGACACTACGACAGGGCATTAAGTTTTGACGAAATTATCGAAATTCTCAAACCTCATAATTTCAGAATCCCAAGTAACAGATCAGATGCCATCTCCACACTTCGTGGAAACCCGGATATTATTCAGTTAAATGATGAAGTTTTTGGGATAGCCAAACATACCAGCTACCCTCCAGCAGAATGGGACGCGATCAGAAAATTTGTAGAAGCAATTCTCGAAAGGGAAAAGAAAATTGTTGATTTAGCTCTTTTATTTGAAGAAACAATAAAAGTATTTGACAAACTCAGTTCTAAAGAAGAACTTGGTTTTATCCTTAGGAGGGCACACAATATCCAAAATTCCGCCGGAAGATTGTTTGCGCATTCTTCCGTTGATATCTCAACGATCAAAACGCTACCACATCTGGTTTCTGAGATTCTTAAATCACAAGGTGGGATAGCCAGTAAAGATCAAATTTTTCAATATGTCTCCAGCTATCGCTCCTATAGCAGTGAGGGATTTACTTCAAATCTGAAAAGTATCAACCTGATTCAATACTATGAAGGAAACTATTACGGTTTCAAGTCACCGGATAAAAAAAACAGGCAATTGCTAAGCCAGACTCCCGAATTCATATGTAGCTACATGCTGGAGAAACTGCACCCAAAGACGACCATCGAAGATATCGTTGCCGGGTTTAGTCACTTCAATCCACAAAAGGTAGTCGCAACAATTCGATCTGATGAAAGGTTTGAGGTTGTTAAATTTCCGGGGAGTGAATCTGAAGTTGTCATCTGTAAAAACTGGTCAAGAAACAAAATAATTGTCTCAATTGTCTATCACAGCGGAGAAGGAATTGATCATCCGACACTATGCACCTGGTTGGTTAAGCTAGACCAAAAATTCCAGGATATTCAAATTCCAAATCTGATGCAACTTGGGATCAAATTCAGCCAAAACATCTACACTTATCAGGCTGAAAAAAAATAAATTAACAGTGCAATTTTTATTGTCGAAAATCAATATCGGAGGAAAAAATGGGATGTTTAAGAGGTGTGATTTTTGTTGCCGTGGTGCTCTACCTGCTTGTTGTATTTAACAAAGCTTTTGAAAAGAAGGGGATTGACATTGGCCTTAAACCCGAATTTCAAGTTACCGTTTATGAAAATCCTGAGTACCCCAATTTAGGGCATGATTATGTTACCGACAAAATAATCAGCTACGACAGAAATCATGTAAGATTCGAAACTTATAAAGGCGATACTACTTTCTACTACCGCTATGAGATCACTGACCTGAAACCGTATAAAAATCGGAAAAACTATACAGATAATAACTGAAATCAGGGATTTATAAAGAGAGAATGAGGTAAAACACAATGGAAGACAGTCAGGTAAATTCATCAAACAAAACCGAAGAAACCTTTAACAGGATAGAAAATTTCTTCGAAAAAATGGCACAACTCCCTCACAGGGAGAGAGTATTTTTTTCCGACATCCTTGAAGGGCTAAACTGGTTATTTTTCAATTATGAAAAAGACGGATATCACAAAGGTTATGACCCTCACACGGTGGACATCCTCTATCGAAAACTGGGCTCCCCGAAGACCCTAAAGGAATTTGCCGTAAAAGCCCGCGACTGGGCGATCGCCAAGAACGGGGATTGGGATGATATGTATGCAACAAGAATTCTGCACGACATGTATGAAGACGATGAAACAGAAAAAGAGCGTCTCTTCTCTCTCTTCACCGACAAGGGTAAAAGCATCACCATAAGGGAAGATGCCCTGGACACATTGCATTACTCCTTCGAGAAAGATCTCTTCCTTTACTTCCATGAACACCTGGCTGAATTTCTGCAGGAGAATAAATCAAACCGCAAATTCATCGATACTGTTCTGGATACGATTTTTGCCTATGACGATGATTTGATCGATCAATTTGCAACTTTCAAAACCATCCATGACTACTCAATTCATGCGGAAAGGTCTGTTTCAACTCATAACCAGGATTATAACCGATTAATAACACAGGGTGCATTCTATAAAGAAAGGGAATCAAAATGAAGAGACAGATCAACAACATGCCTGATAACACAAATCTCCTTGCCGAAACATTTGATGAGTTAAGAGAATTTTTCTTCTATATTGTTTCATTGCCGGAGCCTGACAGACTATTTTTTGCCTCCATAATCCAAGACAAAATAACTGATTTGCTATTAGAAAGACATTCAACCACATTTCACCATTCTCAATCCCGGTTTACCCGGTTATATTTTGAACTCGGCTCCCCTAAAACCCTCTCAGATTTTGCTACACGGCTTCACAAACAAATTTTAGAGACAAGACGACCCTTCCTGCAAGATCACGACATGGAAGATATTGAAAGATTGCTCCCCAATTCAGGTTACACAGAAGAAATGCTTGTGGAGGGATTCATGGATGCAACCGTATCCGAACATAAACGAGTCGAGTATATGGGGAAATTGTGTGCTCACTTTCCTGAAGCATTTACAGAAATCATTAACAACCGGCTGGAGGAGATCCTGAATCAGGATGTAGGCGTCGCATTTGTGAACAGAATCATCGAAAATTTACATCGCAAAAGAGTAAAACTCACCAACAAACTTGAAACCTGGCGCAGTCTCAGAAGATACTCCAAACGGGTAAAATATGCAATCAATACCCCTGACGATGATTACAGAACATGGCAGAAGTGCGGGGAACTGGATAGGTGAAAGATAAATGACTTTTTTCTTTGCCATTTGGGAAATTATCAATAATTTGTAACATAAAATTAATACTTTAAGGTTTATAGTAAGGCGATAGCGATGGGATACCCGGTAAATCATAGTACCGTATTGGAACTGCTGGCCAAGAGTAGAAATGCGGTAAAAAATTGACCGTTTTAGATTTCTTTTGTGGTGCCGGTGGTTTTTCAGAAGGTTTTCTACAAGCTGGATTTGAGATTATCCATGGTTACGACCATTGGGAACCAGCAGTAAACACATATAATCACAATTTTGGACTAACTTGTCAGAAAGTCAATATTCTCGACATCGGAAAAGATGCTGCCAAAATTAATGAATTACCTGACACTGAAGTCATCATTGGCAGCCCTCCCTGTGTTAGTTTTTCATCATCGAATAAATCTGGTAAAGCCGATAAATCATTAGGATTGAGGCTGACTGAAACCTACCTACGAATTATAGCCGTTAAAAAATTCCAACCAGGTTCAAGGCTAAAGTACTGGTTGATGGAGAATGTTCCTAACTCCATTAAGCATTTACCCCATAATTATACTTTTGAACAACTTGATTTAGCAGAATGGGCAATTTCGCATGAACTTAATCCTGAGATGATTGCTTTGAGGATTTTTGATAATTGTTCAATGATTAACTCTGCTGAATTTGGGTCTCCTCAAGCAAGAAAGAGGGCAATCTTATCAGAAAGGGTCAGTGATGGTAAGCCTCTGTCTCCTATTCCTTCCCATTCTGTTAGGGAAGAGAATGGAAAAATTCGTTTCAAAACCCTTGGCCATATTATTGATGCATTCCCTCCACCAATGATTGGTACATACGATTCAATTTGTGAAATTAAAGACCCCAACTATCCTAACATCGAACTCGATATAATTGCCTTAACTGACCATTTCTACGATACCGGACTATCCAAAATAGAGTGGGAAGCATCCAGATATCTGAAAATAAACCACCCTTACATGGGACGAATGAGCTTCCCGGAAGATGAAAACAAACCGTCAAGAACTATTACAGCAACTCAAATTGGAACATCCAGAGAATCTTTAATAATTAAGAGCAGAGATGATCGAATTGGTGATGGGGAATACAGACTTCCAACGGTAAGGGAGCTGGCTTCTATTATGGGATTCCCGATTGATTTCCAGTTTGTCGGGGGACTGACAGCAAAAGTGAGGCTAGTTGGAAATGCAGTCTGTCCTTCTGTTAGCAGAGCATATGCTCATGAAATTATTTATCTTGAAGGAAAGCAGGCTAATCTTCGACCAAAGTTAATCCCAAGGCTTGTTGATGTATCGACAGATCTAAGAGGTAAGAGACGTGTCGATATGATGAGTCAGCGAAGGAAAAATCCAGGATCCAGATTTCGTCGACATCCTCTTAAATCATTTGGTCTCACAGTTACTTTGTCCAACTATGATATTTTGGGAAATTCAAATTATGAGGGGAAATGGTACAGTTCCGTACAACATGGGACTGGTCAGGGATTCTTCTCAAAAAACATGCCCGATTTCTTGTTCATAAAGATAGCAAATTTGATGATGAGTATTGATGGAGGGCAATCCGTGATTGATGATTTTAATACACATATTATTGCACTTTTGGCAGATTCTACTACTTTCCAAGAAATGTATGAAACACAAAAAAGTTTGGATGGATTTATAGAGCCAACACTTCTCATTTCCAAGTTAGAAAATTTGATTTTGAGACATTCATCTAAGGAAGATCTGATTGAATGGGATAATGAGATATTTCAGATTCCAAAATCAACAATCCCAAAGCAGCAACTCTTTGCAATGTATATGATTAATGTCGTATCTTCTTATCTCAATACACCGCAAAAAACAATTACTATTAAGGGGGGAATCGTAACCGATTCAAAAAAGAATGAAGTGGGTACACTCGGGATTTCCTTACAAAAAACGAAAGATAATTAGCAGAGTTAAATAATGTCAGTAGATTTTTTTCCAGATAAAGATGTTTCCCGCTTAAACACAATCATTCTAAATCAGGATGGCAGCCCGAATAGGGGTGAAATTGCTGTTTATAAGTTATTGTCCCGAGACCTGGGAAATAGTAAAGACAAATATTTTGTATGGCATGATTTAAATCTTTCACATCACGATCTTGGCTATAATCCTTACAAAAAAATTAGTGCTCAGATAGATTTCCTGATTGTGTGTCAGCGTGGTATTTTAGTACTTGAGGTCAAGGGTGGAGATATCTCCATAAGTGAAGGTACTTTTTTTTATGGAAATAATTTTGATAAAAAAATGAACCAGGACCCTTTTCACCAGGCCGAAGGATATAAATACACTCTGCTGAAAGGTGTTTTATCATCTTTCTCCCATTCTCTTTTTTGCCATGCCGTAGCTTTTCCGGATGTACAATTTCGCCTAAATTTAAAATTAATAAATGATGCCTATTTGTGGACATCCTTCAGGGGAGAATCGACATACAATAATTCAATAGAAAATTTTATAACCGGTGTTTTTAATGATGTTCAAAACAGGCATCAGAGGCAGGGAAGGACCTATCGCAACCTTACCGATTGTGAACTCAATATAATTAAAGATAATTTTTCACCAACGATTTATGATCATAATGCTCTTCCTAAATCCTCTACTCTCGATTGGTTACAAATTGAGAACTTGGATATACTCGATGCACTTTACGAGAATAAAAGAATAATGATAGAGGGACCTCCTGGTAGTGGAAAGACAACCATAGCAAAGGGGTATATGGATCGGAAGAAAGGCAGAAAGGGAATATACATTTGTTGGAATATTCTTTTGATGGCTTATACTCAAAAGATGTTGGATAGGAGAGGTCTAAGCAATTCGGTCGAGGTTACCACCTTAACACGACTGTTAATGAAACTTGATGATAAAATTAACTATCAGACAGTTATTAAGTCTGGTCCGGAAGAATTTTCAGAATTGGTTTACAAAACCATGAATAAAAATAATCTTCCACAATACGATTATATGGTGATTGATGAGGGTCAAGATGTATTTAATCGGGGGATTGAGGCGGTTATAAACAGACTTTGCGGATATAACAGCAAAGGTTTGACGGAAGGCGATTCGCTGATCCTTTATGATATTGAACAAGCTCATAGATCTGGTTATCAAGAGGCTCTTGAGGTGTCAAAGTTACTTAGTGAGCATTATGCACATTTCCGGCTGGTTTCAATTAAAAGGCAGTTGCAGGCACCCAGGATAATTGAATTGAGCAATAGATTGTGGGAAAAGGGTTTTTCCCTGCACGAGGGATTAAACAACAGCAGTCTAACAGTGACAATTCATAAGAATCTGAAGGAAATCAAAAGAAAATTAATGAGCGAATATGTCCTTAATTTCAAGGATTCGACTTCTTCATTAAAAGCAGGAAACTGCGTTCTACTCATGGAATCAACTATTTTTAATGATGCAGCTCCAGACCAGTATGATTTGACTACTCTCATTACCGTTCCTGGCTTTGAAGAATTGGATACAATTAACATTAGTAATGAAAGCCAAAATCTTCAATATACTTCGATATTAAAGTTTAAAGGACTTGAACGACCGAATGTGATTTTAGTTGTGAACCAGTTGTCTTTTTTTAATCAATATGAAATTTTTATAGGTGTAACAAGAGCTATCAACCATTTAAGGATTTTCGTTTATGACAGGTATTGACCGGGAGAAGTTAAGAGAAAGATTAAATAACATAGTATCTCAACCAGGTGATAATTTTGAGCAAATATACTCTTATATTGTTTCAGAGGATAAAGATGAGATAAAAAATTTGTTAGTCTATATCAACCGAATAATAGACGAAAGCATATTTAAGCAAGAGGATGCAATAGTAATTAAGGGACTCCATATTCATATCTGCGATTTGAATAAAGAATACAGGAGCATTATTCTGACGTTTCTCGTAATTAAATTTTTCTTGTCAGAACTATCATCCGACGCTGGTGGTAATTCTATCCTAGCCGGAGTAATATCTCGACTGGAATCAATCAAGAAAAAAGTTTGGGACCTTGACAGGAATCCACAATCCATTGCTGATATAAATGCACAGCGTGACTTAAATGATAAAAAATTACGATTTTATAAAGATTTATCTGCACTCAATAATAAGGCATCATTTGTTCCAACAGTTTTAATCAATACAAAAAAGAACGAAGATAAGATAAACGAACTTCTTGATAATAAGCCCTTTATTTGTGAGATGAATGGTCAAAATAATCCTGATCTCACTTACATACTGCTTAATCAAAATTTTTCTATGAACGAGATTGCTAAAACGAAAAAACAGTATAATGTTGATAGCTACTTAATCGAAAATCTAAAATATGTTGTAAATTATGATACAATGAATATACCAAACAATCCGCATAATCGTTGGAATTGTAAAAATCTTCAAGCAAGAAATAATAATAAAAGAGATCCATGCTCTTTTAAGGCATTAATTTTATTTTCATTCCACAATGAACCACTTAAATTTAATTCATTTCAACGCTCATACGAAAAGTCAAAAGAGTATTTGGGGTCTATTGACAATCTTAATCTTGTTCGATTCACAATCCTCCCCGAAGAGGTACAGCTGTTGATGCCGGAAGGAACCCCGACCAGTCATAAGACTGTAAATGTTACCTTCTTTGGTGATACTACTTGTGATTCCTGGGATGACTTTATGTATCTTGTAGAACTTATCCCCGGTCTTGAAAAACTGGTGGGTGTTAAAATGCGGAGGCTTTACTCTCTCTGTATTTCAGACCAAATGAAACGAAAAATATTGGAAATTATTTTCAACAGGTCTGATAACCAAATTGTGGAAAGTAGCTTGAGAGATATCATCGATAATCTGGATCCTTCCGTGAATTATAAACTAAAAGTTTCATTAGCAAATGTATTAGATGAAATAGTGAAATTAAAATGGCTGGAAGAAATACGGAGAAAAATGAGGAACAAAAATATCTTAATATTACCTCAGTTTATTCTTAACGACAATGATATTATGAATATTGTTAAAAATGAGTTCAATGGTCAAAACGAATTTAAAAGTATTCATGAAATTGAAAAAATTAAAACAACGGATACTATAATTCTAGAATACCGTGACACTGGGCCCTTTCCATTCACTTACACACACAATATCGTTAACAGTAAATTACAAAAAGGCAAAAAAGAGGCAATCTATTTATCTTTTTTGTTTAAAGCGATATACGAAAGGAATATCAAAGATAATCTTGAGAAAATTGCTAAAGAAGAGGACGGGCTTTTTCGTAAGCGTTTAGGAGTCAATTTCTCAGATATCGTTTACCTGAATCAAATTTACAATGATTTTGATTCACCCTATGATGATAGCACAGAGTACCACGGTGAGAGCCTCATGTACCAGGTAATTTTCTCTGATAAAAGTTCACAAAACTTTTATCCCTTCACTTACCATTTTTATTATACGGGATCACGCTCAAGTCTAAAAATTAATCGATTGAGTGAAATCAATAAAAAAACAAGCAGTAATGTTGTGATGCTTCAATCGGTGGAGGAAATAATAAAAGAGTTTAATTCTGAAATGATATTGACAAGAGAAGAAGAGTATTATGATTTTCCACATCTGAAAAAAGTTCACCAACTCGAAAATGACACAGATAATAAAAATATTTGGCGAAAAGTTCTTATTAAAAATAATGATTCAAATCTTGATGTATATTATCATAAAATATCTGAATTGTGTAACCAGTTTGGATTTAGTTTTGTCAGTAAACACACTTTTATTTCTTATTGGATGTATGATTCTGCAAAAGCATTTTTGCCCAGAGATAAAAGATTGTTCAAATTTTTATGCATAACTGTTCTAAATTTGGGTAAAGATTATTACCGAAAAATGAGAGAGCTTAAAAAATCTGAGACTCTTTTAGTAAAAGATTCGAACAAGCAACTTATTGATATATTGAGGGATCTTGTTCAAGATCGAGTCATGGAAGATGAGACTGATTATGAATTCCTTATAGGTAAAAACAAAGAAAAATATTTAGCAAAACACGATTTGGAATTAATCGGATGTTATGATGACGAAGCAGCTGAAGAATCCTTGATAAGTTTTGTAAACTGGATCAAACCAAGAATTAAACTAAAACCTGTTTATAGCATAACCCCAAGGAATAAAAATGATTAGAGAAAAAAGGGATGAACTCTGTAAGTTCATTAGAGAACAAACTATGGGTCCCGGAGCCATGGGATACAGAATCATCAACACATCTATACATGATGCGAAGAGTAGGTTTGTCGAGGAAAATCCACTCCATAATTTCAGTGAAATTCTTGATTTACCACCGGCCAGTATTTACAGTACCGGAATATTGTTCCCCGCAGATGCAACTCGAGAAATCATAAATAATCTTACAATATCAACAACTTTAGAACAAGTAGAAGAGTTTGTTAATGAAGAATCTTCTGTCGATGAACAAGAAGATGATCCTGGCAATGATGAACCGGTTGAAGAATTCTATGAGATAACCGAAGCATCGCAACTCTACCCCATTTCGATGGGACTTACATTTGGCGTGAAAAATGAAGTTAATTGGAATGATGTTGAAATTAAAATAGATGCTCGCCGATACCGAAAAATAAGTTCTATTCCGGTTAAGGAGACAAATCCATTTTGTTTATTGGTTGAATGTCCGATTGAATATCTAAGAAGTCTTATTGCTGAGGTAAACCAAGAACACCAACCTGATGAGAGAATCCATTTATTAGAATTCGGTGAAAATTATTTAATTCAGATACCGAAAAACAAGGATGAAGCACATAAAAATATGTGGAAAAAGTTTGAAGAGTTGGGTTCCGGGAGAGCTTTACATTTGATTACAAGCTTAAATAATCTTGGATTAGCGTTGCCAACGAATGCACAGCTCTCGACTGTTTACAAAAAATGTTTTTACTTAATAAGTTCAAGGCATGAGAATTCTGCCGAGTTTATCAGAATCGCACAAGAGATAGAACTTTTTGAAAACGCAAGCGCACATATTAAGGATGCCCTGAAGCTGGCGAGTTTCTCTGGTGGTAAAGGAATTTGGGTTTGTGAGAGAATTTTGGTCGAACGGAAATTTAGTGACTTGGTGGACCCAAGTGAAATTGAATTTGGAGATGCAGAAAGATCTAAAAATTATACTTTTGGAAAAAACGAGAAATTGAATTTATATTCAGAAGAACTTCGAGACGGTGTGAAATCCTCTATATCAATGAACATCAGAATTACCCGGTCTCGTATTAAGGATGAACATGATTATTATGTGAAGTTACAGCTAGTTAACAGCAGCACTCCTTTTCAGGGGGGACCAGAGAACGAAAGTTATTACTCAGTTGTACAGGATGATGTTAATTCGCGATGCTTCTTTGGTACCACTCTATCTGTCTCGAGCTCCTCAATTTTACCAGTAAACAACAATGGATATGAAGAAATTGGAGATGATGCTGAAGAAGAATTAACAGAACAGATTCTCTATCGCGAGTTCAAAGAATATGGGACGGGTCATGGATGTTCAGTTGCGTGGTATAAAAGTCAGGAAGGGAAAATGACCGTTCATACAGAATATTTACCCTCTTATGATATCCCTGATGTAGATACAACCCCAAGAAACAAATTCGAAGTTACAATCGAAGGAGAGGTGGGAAAGCCGAAAAAATTTGAATTCAAGACAGATTCTCTAAGATTTAAATGGCTGTCAACTTTTTCTGAGACCACCAATGAGCAAATTCGAGAGTCACTTAGAAGTTTTGTAGATGCTTACTTATCTTGGATTGATAAAACCAGCGAGCGAGCCAATGCGGAGGATTCATTAGCATCTGTAGTATCAAATCTGGACTTATGCCGAGATGATTATAATAGAATGTCAAGAAATCTTGATTATTTTCTTGGTGATGACGATCGGATGCATTCATTCAGGCTGATGAATTCAGCCATGTTTATGCAGCTTTGGCATTCCGCCGGTGTAAAGAATAATATAGTTGAAACTCTTCTAACAGAAAAGTTTGGAAATTTCGATTCGAATTTTTACTCAGATCAAACTGAGCGCATTTTCGGTGATTCGATGGTATCCTGGCGTCCGTTCCAGTTGGCTTTCATACTTTTGAATCTGGATGGCATATTTGAAACAGATGAGTATTGTACAAGAAACGATTTAGTTGATCTTGTGTGGTTCCCGACAGGTGGTGGTAAAACAGAAGCCTATCTTGGTTTAATAGCTTTGTCAATCATAAACCGTCGAAAAACATTTGGAGTACGCGGGGGTGGTACTGCAGTATTGATGAGATATACCCTTCGATTGCTCACATTACAACAATTTCAAAGAGCCACCACCCTGATAATGGCTTTAGAACTTATTAGAAGATGGGAACCTGATACTCTGGGGGTTGAACCAGTTACAATTGGTTTGTGGCTGGGGAAAGATTCGCTCCCTAATAAAAGATTTGCTGACGGTGACTCCCTTCAGGCTGAGATGATAAAATTTCGAGACAATAGACCATCAAAAATCCCATTGGAAAAATGTCCATGGTGTGGATCTGGATTAGTTGGTGAGACTACACTATCTGGGGATGTTGGTAATAAATTCCTTGAGCACAAGCTATTATTAAAGTGTTCGAATTCTTTCTGTAGTTTTAATTTTGACAGACCTGAACTCGCCGACCAATATTTTCAAGGCCCGATACCGGTGACTTTATGCGATGAGGATATTTATGAAAATCCTCCAACCCTCTTATTTGGAACAGTAGATAAATTTGCTCAATTAGCTCACAAAGCCTCTTCTGATGGAACAAAGAGAGGTGATGATTCCAGACGGCTTTTTGGACGAGGGGAATGGGAAAATTGGAGACCCAAGAATGGGTATATACCACCAGAACTGATTATCCAAGACGAACTTCACTTGTTGCTGGGCCCACTCGGAACCGCCGTAGCTTTGTTTGAAACGGCGGTTGACAGGCTCTGCCAAAGGGAAGACTGGAAACGACCGAAAATAATTTCGTCTACAGCAACAACAAGAAATACAGAACTACAAATTGTCGCATTGTATAACAGACGGCTAAATATTTTCCCAAAACCGGGCATTGATATTGACGATTCTTTCTTTGCATTTTATAAGAGACATTTTGACCCTGCAGATACAAGCGCCCATGTATATGAATCCAAAAGAAGATATTTGGGTGTGCTACCAACCGGCAGAACTCAGATATGGTCGCAAATGAGAATTTTAGCCATTCTACTCACCCACCGTGCAGTTACTCTAATGAAACATTTTCCGAAATCCGGCGAAGAAACAAGTGCTGACTTCAATAAAGTAATGGACAACTTTCATACGGTCATCGCCTATTTCAACAGTCTTAAGGATTTAGGAAAAACTGATGCACAAACTTCTTCTTATTTAATCAAAGAAGTGAGAAAGGTCTTCCATAGAGTTGTAAGGCCTAATAAACTACTCGAAGGTCTTTATACTTTTGCACTTGATTCGACTGAAATGACAGGCAGAATCCAAGGTTTTGAGGTAAAAAGTAATTTGGAAAAATTGAAAAAAACTTGGACACAATTGACAGAAGCAGGATATTCAAAAGTAACAGACATAGTCTTGGCAACGAACATGATTTCCGTGGGAATCGATGTACCACGGTTAAACACTATGTTAGTCAATTCTATGCCGAGAAACTTATCAGAGTATATTCAGGCTACAAGCAGGGTAGCCCGTGAGAATCCCGGATTAGTCGTTACTTTACACAATCCCTTTAGGGCACGAGATATTTCTCATTTCGAGCGCTTCACAGGTTTTCACAGTAAAATATATAGCTTTGTAGAGCCGATTTCAATCACTCCTTTCACACCCAAGGCTTTGGAAAAGTATTTCCCACTCTATTTTGCAACAATGTTGAGACATTTAGAGCCAAACTTTACTGACAGGAAAGATGCAGCAAATATTGCTAATCCAGATGTCCAACAAGGGAGGGAGGAATTTGTCTCAAGATTCCTGCGCGAATTTCAAAGAAGACACGACTTCATTACAGATCCTGCAAACAATTTTCAGGATTCCATCAGCTCACTTTTAAACGAAAGAGCTCTTGGACAAATTGAAAATCTGATAAATCAGATGTTGGAGGACTGGGCAAATAAAGCGAATTCTGTTCAAGACAATCAAAAGTTTGTGTTCGACTCACCAGCAAAGAACCAGACTGCTCTTTATGTCGACATCGATGAATATGAGGATAATGTTCACAGTCAGGTTTGGAGGGTTAACCAATCATTGAGGATAATAGAACAACAAGCAGCAATTAAAATTGAATTGAGGTAATCAAATGGTAGTGAATTCTTCGCAATATAACGAACCGGTTGACAAGAGTAAAATTATTTCTTCGACCTCTGGTGTAGGATCGATTATTATATCCAAAATGGGTTATTATTTCCTGATAGATTCAATCGACGAATGGCCCTTCATTCAGAATGCAAAACCTTTAATTAGGACCGCGATAGAAGCTGCTCGTGGTTCCAATTTTCAAGCTTACAAAGCTGCCCGTTCATCTTTGATTGGAGAAGGTCTAACCATTATTGATGACTTCAGATTCATTGAATATCTTCGATTAACTCTCCGACTCAATAATCTGACAGCATTGGTAGAAATACCTCCCATGTCTTTAAGTGATTATTTTAATACCCCTGAATGGAAAAACCATCCTATAAAAAAAATTGTGCCAAACAAATGGCCAAGTGATTTCATGTTAACAGCGTCCCATTTCCCAAAATGGTTTAAGAATGGATCTGGACGATTAATGATGTTTTTTTCGCCTGAAAATTGACCACTTTTCCGCCTGAAAATTGACCACCAAACGAACAAAATCTTTATAGTTGTACTTTGAAAAAAGTCACTATAAGGAGAAAGACAGGTGCTCAGCGTGGAAGAATGGATGACAATAAAAACACTCAAGAAGAAGAATCCTGAGAAGAGTAATCGAGAGATTGCCCGACTGGTAAAATGTTCCCACAATACTGTAAAAGCAGCGCTTTCCAGAGAAGGATCTCCTGTGTATAAGCGTCCCCCAAAAGTTAACCTCCAACTTTGTGAATATCATGACTATATTCAGGAGTTGTTGTTAAACAAACATCTAAAAGGTTCCAGGATATTCCTGGAGTTAAAATCAAAAGGATATACGGGCGGTCAGACTGCACTGTACTCCTATCTTAAAGAGATAAAAGATACCTCATCGTCAAGCAAGGGCTACACGCGTTATGAGACAAGGGCAGGAGAGCAATCCCAGTTCGATTGGTCTGACTACACGGTAATGATCGGAGGTAGTCTTACCAAAATTCATGTCTTCACCTACATAAACGGTTATTCACGTTTTAGGGTGTTTGAAGCCTCTCTTGATGTAAATCAGGGAAGTGTTTTTGATGCACTACAGCGTTCTCTCAGAGAGTCAGGTGGAGTCCCCGAGAGGATACAGACCGATAATGCATCAGTCTTTATCACTAACGCATCGGTAAACAACTTCAAGATAAATATCAATTATGCATCTTTGGCAGCACATTACGGATTTGACGTCACTCGATCACTACCGGGACATCCATGGAGCAAAGGGAAGGTTGAGAAGTCGAACCAATATCTTGAAGACCATTTTATATCAGGTAATGAATACTTCACATTTGAAGAGTTCTTAAGACAACTCAAAGAGTTCCAGCAGAAGGTAAATGACAGAGTTCATTTAACCACAAAAGGAATCCCTTCCGAGATGATAGAAGAAGACAGAGCATCCTTTATTCCTCTTCCCGCAAAAGACTTTGTCAGTGTCACTGAAGAAGTTCGCAGGATATCCTCCGATGGGATGTTATCTTTTAAGAGCAACAAGTATTCCGTTCCTCTTGAGTACGCATGTAAACAAGCATGGATAAAGGTATCGCGGGGTTACTTCCTCGAGGTTTACTCACAAAAAGGAAAACTGATTGCTTCACACAAAATATCTCTTAAAAAGCATGAAGTAATAATTAATAAAGATCACTTTGCTGTAAGAATACATCATTTGCGAACGGTAACGGGGCTTAAGGGAGTTATTCTACTAAGTTACCCTGAACTTGAAGAGTTTATTAATCGCCTCCTGATACAAAACAAGAAACATCCCACCACAACCCTCAGAGGTGTAGTCTCAATTATGCACCTGTACAACAGGGAGGATTTTATTGCTGCGTGTAAAGAGTGCATCAGGTATAATACATTTTCTGTATCGATTTTGACAGGTTTTCTGCAATCAGTTAAATTTGATATAAAAGTTGAACAGGTAAATACCACAGTAAATCTACCCAAAGAGGAGGGACTGACAAGGAGGCTACATGAATACAAGCTCTTTTAATCTTTTTGAAAGGGAGAAGAAGATAACGGGTTATTCACTTCTTTCCCCTTCGCAAAGATTTTGTTTTTTGTCTCACTCTAAAATAAGGAAGATGAATTAAATCATGAAAAAGAATATAGAACTGGTACAAGGCAATCTGACAATAAATCAGAAAGTCGAAGGAATACTCAAGTCTCTTGCGCTTCACAGAATAACAGAATGTTACCAGAGGGAAGCGGAGATGGCAGTAAATACAAAAGTCTCTTATCAGGAGTATCTTCTCAAACTTCTGGAGGAACAGGTCACTGACAGAATAGAGAGGTCAATCAACAGAAAGATGCAGATTGCAGGTTTTCCTCAGGTAAAGAGACTTGAGGAGTTTGACTTTACTTATCAACCGAAGTTGAATGAGTCTCTGATAAGGGAACTGGCCAATTGCAGTTATATTGGTGGCGGAGTCAATGTTATCTTTGTTGGTCCTCCGGGAGTAGGTAAAACACACCTTGCCATCGCTCTGGGAATTAAGGCAGTATCTCAAAGATACAGAGTGCTTTATACTCATGCACAGAATCTTCTTGAACAACTTGTTGCCGCCGAAGCTGCAGGAGTGTTAAACAAAACTTTGGACTCTCTATCAAGATATGACTTGTTGATCATAGATGAACTTGGCTATCTTTCTTTTACGAAGGATGCTTCAAGGATATTTTTCCAACTCGTATCAAAAAAATATGAAAAGACTTCCTGCATTGTTACAACGAACAAACCTTTTGAACTCTGGGGGGAGATATTTAACGATGAGATTGTGGCTTCGGCTATTCTTGACAGGCTTTTACACCATTCTCATCCTGTTTTGATCTCCGGTAAAAGCTTCAGAATGAAAAATATTCTCGATAATTAATTATATTTAAACGGTCAATTTTCAGCGAAATCTTGGTCAGTTTTTAGACGAAATCAACAGTATCTGCCTCTACATTGAATACTGAGTTGTTTTTGATCGTGTTTCCACCACCGGAAATTAATAGACCTCCTTGTTCATCATCCACATAACCAAGCATCGGAGTTGAGTTGAGGGTTATTATTCCAACATCGTTGCTGTCTATTACATTGTATCCATTGACCTCATCTATTGTATCATAGGGGTTTGAATTTGTAACGCAGTACAGGCCGTAATCATTTTTTCTGATTGTGGTTGCATATATTTTAGGAGATGAATTGGATAGTGTAATACCTCTTCCCTGATTGTCCCAGGTTGAATTGTCATGGATGTTACAGTTAATGATCTTTGCTTTTTCTGTACCATAACTGTGAGTCCAATGCATCACAATTCCCCACTGATTGTTGAATATTTCACTATTTTGGATGTCATCATTGTCAGTGGAATAAGAATAGTAACCAACGGCCGCATTTTTGATCTTTGCATGGTTTAAGACAACGCTACCATAGTTATTAACAATCCCGTTGGTTGTGGATTGCCAATAAGGAGTAACAAAATCAAACACTACCGGCTTCTGAGCCGTACCATTAACTGTCAAGTTTCCATTCGAGAGCAATAACCGTGAATGATTCTCAAATGTCAAAGTGACGCCATCTTCTATAGTAAGAGTTGCATTGTTCGATACTGTCAAGTCACTGTAAAATGTCGTGTTGTAACCCAGAGTATCATTTTGTGTTATACTGGTTATCTGTGGTTCAATCTTTAAGAGAGTTCCTTCTCCTGCACCGAGGAAAATCGTCACATCCCCTGTTTTGGTTGTAAAATACAGAGAGTCAGTCTTAAGGTCCTTAACTGTGTAATAATCCCAGTTAGAATTTGGGAAGTTTAAATTAAATTTAATGTATCTAGAAGAAGTGTCTGCATAATCATATATGTTATCCAAGCTGTTTTTCGGCTGTATATTGCACCTTCTGTTGACCATGTAGATATACTTTGGAGCTTCGATGTTACCTGATCCAGATTCATCCCCTTTAAAATTTCCTGTTTCTACAAAAGTCTTATCCCAAGAATCAGCTGTATCAATATGCCGGTACCAGGAAGAAACATCACTTATCCAATCACTTTCGAGAGGGTATCTCGACCAATTGTGCGCACTCTGCCAATCCAGTCCAAGAAGTGTATTTTCAATCAGCTTTGTTGACTGAATAAATTCCTTTACCGCATAAAATCTATTGTTTGGTACTTGTGGATTTGCCGGGTTCTGGCACCAAGAGCTTGGATTGTTCAAACTAAAGGCTTTATCGATTTCATCAAAAAGTCCATAAGTATTCCAGACTGTTTCATCTGCTGCAACAGGGGTATGGGCGCGAGTTGGTATCATGTAATACATGAACCCTTTTGCACCATAAGCAAGTGCAAGATTTCCCATAGCAAAAATCTCATCTTTAGTTGGAGGTCGTCTTTTATGATCTCCATCAACTATGGATAGTTTTCCATTCGTATTCAAAATGTACTGTTCAGAATGAACACCTAAAGTCATAACAAAAGGAATTCCCGCCTCCTTCGCAGCCAACTGAGCATTCAACAGACCAACATATTTATACCTCTGTAATTCGTATGGATCACCCAATGAATCGCCAACATTATTATAATTGCAGAAAACGTCAAATCTATGTTGAATAGAAGATGTTGTGGTTGTAGTATTTTTATCGATTGGATACATATTATACAAGAGGTAGTTTTTAAATATAGGCGAGTTTTCTTCCGGTCTCGCATATTTATTGTCAAAATCAAGGAGGTGTTTTGGAGCACCACCAACTGCACTATTTAACTCAAAATTTCGACTTCCAGAGTAAATCGTAGAAATAGTGTCTTGAAGTTTACCCCTAAAGTGTGCTGACAGTTGGAAGGGTTCATCAAAGTAGAAACTCTGAAAATATGGATCAGTCACAATACTCCCTACTAAATACCTGTTCTTGAGGTCATCATTAATATCATCCATTGTTATTGTTTTGTCAACATATAGTACGTCATATGCTGTGTTATAAACCATGATTTTATCTATAAACAGATCAGCATTTCCACTCCAAATTATATTAAATTCAAAGTTTTTATCTTTATCTATTAATATCGTATTTGATTCAAACCAGTCATAGGCTGTCAAGAAACCGTTATTAAGATCATTAGCGGTTACCTCCTGCACAAACAAAGTCGGAGTTGTTTCAGGTTCAACTTCAAGTTTTCGGTGATCCCTCCTTCCTTCAATATTATACACTTGTTTCGGTTCTCCTTGAATACTCGTCGCGTTAATTGTAAAAAGAGTCACTGAATTTGAGGGGGCTTGACCTCTTCGCAATAATATCCGGATTTTCAATAAATCTTTGATTGGAAACTGAGCCGTAGGAAGTTTAGCCCACATTATTGCTTCTCCTGGTGTATGATACTGGGTGAGCGCCATTCTGGAATAGACAGGGGGATTTACCTGATTATCCGAGCCGTTTATTCCAGTACTATCGATTCCCAAAGGTTGACCTACACCGGGTTTTAATACCCAGTAACTTGCAGTGTTGGCTTGAGAAGAAGACACCCCGAAACCAAAATTATGATCGAAACTGATTGTTGAAACCTGATTGTCATTACCTAACTGAAGAACATAACTCTCTTCTTTGTGGCCAAGCGAATTCATGAATCGAGCCGGTAAAAAATTTAACGGTGGATTTAAACTTGGATCATGTTTCCAAGCAAATCCCATGTCATTGAGGTAAAAATTATCAAGCGTGTGATTAAGATTCTGATGGTATTGTGCATCTGTAACCAGATTAGTAAGCCCAAGCGAGATGAGTGAATCAAAATACCAGTTGTCTGAATTGTATCTAATAAAAATTGCCGGTTGATTTGCTAAGTGGTCATTTGGGTTACTTAGATAGTTGACCACAAAATCAAAAAAACCGATGTGCGGCATATAATCAATGCCTGGCTTCATTTGGGAAAATGTAATTCCGTTAATGAGTAACAATATAAAAAGTAACTTTTTCATAGTCAATTCTCTTTTTATAGCTGTTGTTTTGTTTGTCTATTTAATTAATTGAACCTTAACACTTTTAGTTAAAGTTTTTTCACCTGTTTCAAGGGTGAAATGAAAAATATAGATACCGCTTGTTACGGCAAAGTTTTGAATATTTAACTCTTTTGTGTAAACCCCTTTCTCTTCTTTTGATGAAGTGTTGTAAATCCACTGCCCGAGAATATCAAAAATCTCTAAACTCAGCATACCTGAATCAGGGAGCGTGAAATGAATATTAACCTTTCCAGTCGTTGGATTGGGTGATATTGCGACCTCAATGTTTTTTTCACCTGTTTGCTCAACAACTTCTTCCTCTACTGAAGCAGGGGTTCTGGTTCCTTTGTAGATATATACATCACCGTCGGGTATCGATTGGTGATTTGTGGATGCATTTTCACCTACACATATATCATCTATCCCATCTCCGTTTACATCTCCTACTCTCCCGGCAAAATTTATTTCCCTCAAAAAAACATTGGAAAAATAAAGTTTTGCGACGAGTCCTGTAATTGTGCTTCCTCCAAGGTATAATGCATAACTCTCATAAGGTATAAATTTTAACAAGTCGCCGTAACCATCTCCGTTTATATCCCCAGGTGAGATTCCTTCCCCTGAAAGCCCTCCGGCACTGATTTTTACTTCTGGTGTTATGTTCGGAGGGCGGGTTCCAAATGACAACGCGTATGGCATATCTCCACCTGCTGTTCCCCTAAACACTATTAACTCTCCATTTCCATTCCCATTCATATCATTTACTATAAAGATGTTTTCTGGTTGGAATGTTGTGTCAGATGAAAATTGGTGGTAATCAGAGAATGAAAAATCACTGTTACCAAAGTAAAAACGGCGGAGGTCATTCGACGGATTGGTTCTTTGAAGGAATGGAGAAAAGTCTGTTTTGCCGTCACCGTCAATATCAGCAAACGATAAATAATTGTACCGGAATTGATAGTTTGAATATGCCGAATCGGGTTTCAAGACATGATACTCAACAGGCTGGATTTCAGCAGTGGACATTAAGAAATAGAAATACCACGAATATGAAAATGTAACAAATTCCTCCCATCCATCACCATCATAGTCAATGGGCCAATCTCTACCGTAGAGAATAGAAATATGATTGCTATCAGGATGGTAAATTACGAAATCAGGTATAGTGTCAATATCAGGACCCCCAAGAAAAACATCATAACTTATAGGATATGTATTTATTACTCCTCTATGCCTGATGACATCTCTAAATCCATCTCTGTTTATATCACAGGCTGTGATGGTAATGGGATTATAAGTTTTTATGTAAAACGCAGGTGTATCAGGGACGGGGTTACCTCCGTAATAAAAATATGCTTTCCCTTCTGAACCGGCTGCAGTTGTGTCCATTTTCGTAATCATAAAATCATCGCATGAGTCACCATTTTGGTCCCCCATAAAAATAACTGATTCCTTCCAGTAAAGCCCATTTGTTCTGAAAATCAGTGTATCAAAGTATTGGGCACTTACATCAGTCGCAACAAACATAAGAAGCAGGAAGCCAAATTGAATTGAGTTTTGGTTTAGTTTGGACATAGACTTTCCTCACACGAAGTTTGTGTTGGTTGATCAAGAAATAAGCATTTAGAAAGAAGAGTTACAAGAAGGCACATAAAAGTTGGGTATCCCAAATTTTTGTTATTTGGAATGAGAAGTGATGACAGGAAAGAAACCCAAAATGTAATTGAGGATTTTTTCCTGATTGGATATAAAAATACTTCCAAGGTATCATTGTACTGATGAAATACAACGCTACGGAACGACCTGCCCATGATATAGTTTACTCCCAAAGAAATACACGGTTTTTGAATCAAAATTATATTCAAAAGACTCTTTAACTAAATGAATGAATACTAATGACAATAAAAAGGCAAAAATTGATACACTTTTTTTGTGAGCATCAAATATCACAAATAGCTGGACATCCAGTTTTGTTTTCGGAGGCTCTTTATCGTTGGGGTCAATATTCGATAATTCATAATATCGAAATAAATTTAATTACTACTAAATCTTCATGAGAGCCCAAAAGCATCAGGTAATATATCACTTCTCAATGCGCCCAAAATTTTGAATGGACATTGAATTAAAATTTGTGTAATTTCCTTCGATAGATTCATTTATTTTTAGAAAATTCCATATTCCGGTAGTTCATGCAGAAAACTAAAGCCACATTCCTGATAACTTTTTTGTCTATTATCGTTGTCATGGCATTTTCATCATGTACCGACAAAAAGCAACTGCCGGAATCCACACAATTTGTAAAACTTTTGGAAAAAACCAGGAATACATCAACGGATGCTCCGGAATATCCAGCTCTTCTCGACTCTCTTGAAAAGTCGGCAAATCGTACTAAAGACCTCGAATTAATGGTTGACGCCCTTTCAATCAGGGGTGAATATCTAAACACTAAAGAAAAATTCCCGGAAGCCATTTTGGTCTTCAAAAAATCAATCTCGCTTGCCGAAGAGCTTGGTTTAAGTTTACACCTTGGCAAAGATCTTGAAAATATCGGGAAAAGCTACTACAAATTAAAAGACCATACCAATGCACTTTCTTCATTTAAACGATCTGCCACCATCAGGGAAGAGACGGGGGACTCGGTGGGGTTGGGGTCTTCGCTTAACAATACCGGATTTGTTTACTGGATGCAAACCGAGTTCGACAGTGCACTAATCTATTTTAACAAAGCTCTTGAAATCAGGAGTAAACTTCCCAACACCGATCATCATGCCACAACTCTGAACAATCTTGGGACTATATATTTTAATTGGGCTATCTACGACAAATCACTTGAATATTATATGAAATCGCTTTCTCTTCAGAGAGAGATAAAAAACGATTATGGAATTGCGATTAGCCTCACAAACATTGGACTCGTGTATAATGAAACCGGACAACACGAAGAAGCAATTCAGTATTATAAAGAGAGTCTTCCTCATGCCGTGGATTCAAAAGATACCAATGTGGTTGGATATGTATATCAGGGACTGGGTTATGCGTTTGAAGATATAGATGTTGATTCATCCATCTATTATTTTAAATTGTCGCTGGCGAAATACCAAAGTGCTTCCTATCCACCGGGAATTATTCTTGCTTTAAGGGGAATTGGTGATTTCTATTTTAAGCTAAAAGATTATGAGGTTGCCGGGAGAAATTTTGAGGAGATGTATCAACTTGCAGTAAGGGAGAGAATACAATTACGGGAAGCTGAGGCGCTTAAGGGGCTTGGCGAGGTTTTTCTTGCCCAAAACCTGGTGAACAAAGCAAAATCTTACCTCGAAGAGAGTCAATCGATTGGCGCGCGGCTTGGAAACAAGGTGTTGTTAAGAGATGTTAGTGAACTGAAGAGTGAGATATTTGAGAGACTCGGTGATAAAGACAGTGCCCTTATCACATTGAGGATTCACCTCAAATATGCTCAGGAGATACAGGGTGAGGAAATGAGCAGAAGACTAATCGGGCTCAAAAATAAATTTCAGTTCGAAAAATTTGAACTCGATTTACAGAAACAGATGTATGAAAACAGAACTCAACGGATAACAATAATTGCAACTGCAATAATGCTCATCCTCGTCATACTTGTTGTTATTTTACTTTATCGAGTGAACAAAAGGATTAAAAATACCAATCGGCTTCTAAACCAACAAAATGAACTGATAGAGGGTCAGGCGAAGGAACTTGGTGTAATAAACCAGCAGCTCGTTGAATCGAATGATGCGAAGGACAAACTTTTCTCTATTATCAGCCACGATCTTCGCAGTCCATTCCAGGGACTTCTCGGAATAACCGGAATTCTCAAGGAAGATTTTTATGAATTGACGAATGACGAAAAACTTCATCTGATTGTTGGACTTGAAGAGACAAGCAGAAAAACCTTTGAACTCCTTGAAAATCTCCTTAATCTCTCTGCTTCAAGGATGGGAAAATTATCTTTTGATCCAGTTGAGGTTGATGTTTCAGAAATTGTGAAAAAAACTTTATCGCTTCACTCTGAGCAAGCCATTGGGAAAAAGATTTCGCTTAAATCGAATGTTCGTGGTGGTCAATACATATCATGTGATCCAAACATGCTCGAGATTGTATTCAGAAATCTTTTGAGCAACGCGATAAAATATACACATGAAGAAGGGGAAATTACCGTTGATTCTTGCGATTCCGATGGATTTGTATGTTTTTCGATTAAAGATAATGGTATCGGGATGGACAATGAAACCAAGGCAAATATATTTAACATTAATGCAGTTCGCTCACAGAGAGGAACCAGGGGTGAAAAAGGGACAGGACTTGGAATTGGACTCTGTAAGGAATTTATAGAAAAGCACAATGGTTTGATAGAAATAGAAAGTGAACCGGGAGTTGGAACCACATTTCGTATTACACTCCCGAAAAACGGTGGTGTAAAACCTGAATAATTTTTGGAGGAAAAGATCAAATGTCATTTAATTTAAATAAATTTACGGTAAAAGCTCAAGAAACCGTTCAAAAGGCAATAGAAATTGCCGGCGGTTATCAAAATCAAATTATAGAACCACTTCACATTTTGGCTGCACTTGTTGAAGAAAGGAATGGTTTAGCCGATTCTCTCCTTCAAAAAACTGGTGCCAACAGCGACCGAATTAGAATTAAAGTCTCTGCAGAGATGGATAAACTTCCTAAAGTAAGCGGAACGGCAGCAAGCGACCTAAAACTCTCCTCAAATTCATCGGTGTTATTCGACAGAGCTTCCAAACTTGCAAGTGATTATAAAGATGAATTTGTTTCAACCGAACATATCCTGCTTGCTTTAGCTGAGGATACAACCGACGCCGGAAGACTGTTAAAAGATGCCGGTGTTACAAAAGATGACCTCTCAAAAGCTGTTGAACATATCCGGGGTGGAAGCAGAGTAACCTCTCAAAACGCAGAAGACTCCTACGCCTCACTTGAAAAATATGGCAGAAATCTAAATGATCTTGCTAAAGCAGGCAAACTTGACCCTGTTATCGGAAGAAATGATGAAATCAGGCGTGTAATGCAGGTGCTTTCGCGCAGGACAAAAAACAATCCTGTCCTTATAGGTGAGCCGGGAGTTGGTAAAACTGCAATCGCTGAAGGCATTGCTCAAAGGATAGTCTCAGGTGATGCTCCCGAGACAATAAAAACAAGACAGATTATTGCACTTGATGTTGGGTCACTTATTGCGGGAACGCAGTACCGCGGGCAGTTTGAAGAGAGACTGAAGGCAGTGATAAAGGAAGTTCAAAATTCGAACGGGCAGATAGTTCTCTTTATTGACGAGATGCACACACTTGTGGGAGCAGGAAAAACCGAAGGGGCGATGGATGCTGCAAACATCCTTAAACCTGCTTTGGCGAGGGGTGAACTCCACTGCATCGGTGCCACAACCCTTGATGAATACCAAAAATATATCGAAAAAGATGCTGCTCTCGAAAGAAGATTTCAACCTGTAATCATCGCAGAACCTAATGAGGAAGACTCAATTTCGATTCTTAGAGGATTAAAAGAACGGTATGAAGTGCATCATGGCGTGCGGATAACCGATGCTGCAATTGTTGCTGCCGTTCAACTTTCGAACAGATATATCAGCGACCGTTTCCTCCCCGATAAAGCGATCGACCTTATTGACGAATCGGCTTCCCGACTCAGGATTGAGATCGATTCAATGCCTGAAGAACTTGATGTGCTTGAAAGAAAAATTAAACAGCTTGAGATAGAGAAAGTGGCTCTCACCCGTGAAAAAGATGATGCTTCACAAAGAAGATTGGAAGACCTGAATGAGGAACTCTCGGAATTGATCGAGGAGAGAAGTGGAATTAGAGTCCATTGGGAACGGGAAAAAGAAAAGATCAGTCAGATTCGCGAGATTAAATCTCAGATAGAGAAACTTCGTGCAGATTCTGAAATGTATGAGAGAGAAGGAAATCTTTCAAAAGTTGCTGAGATTAGATACGGAACTCTTCCCGAACTTGAAAGAGAACTTGTTGAAGATACTGTTCAATTAAATGAAGTTCAGAAGGAAAAACGACTTTTAAAAGAGGAAGTTGATGCAGAGGATGTTGCTGAGATTGTTTCTCGCTGGACCGGAATCCCCGTCACTAAAATGCTGGAAAGTGAGAGAACCAAACTAATCCACCTCGAAGATCAGCTTCACAAAAGGGTTATCGGACAGGATGAGGCGGTTGTTGCTGTTTCCAACGCTGTCAGAAGATCCCGTGCCGGACTTCAGGATGCCAACAAACCTACAGGTTCATTTATTTTCCTGGGAACTACAGGTGTGGGCAAAACAGAGCTTGCAAAAGCCCTCGCTATGGCTCTCTTCGACGATGAACACGCCATGATCAGAATTGATATGTCGGAGTATATGGAGAAATTTTCCGTCTCCAGACTTATCGGTGCACCCCCGGGATATGTTGGTTATGAAGAAGGCGGGCAACTTACTGAAGCGGTTAGAAGGAAGCCATACTCGGTGATACTTCTTGATGAGATCGAAAAAGCACATCCCGATGTATTTAACATTTTACTTCAGGTTCTTGATGACGGAAGGCTAACCGATAATCAGGGAAGAACCGTTGATTTTAAGAATACAATCATCATAATGACATCAAATCTTGGTTCCCAGTTGATCCAGGAGAGTTTAATGAACAGCAGGGATGAGGATATTGATAATGTCATGGGAATTCTACGGATGCAAATTGGCGATCTGTTAAGAAAAACGATAAGACCCGAGTTTCTCAACAGAATTGATGATGTTATTTTATTCAAGCCGCTGAGACAGTCGGAAATAAGAAAAATTGTAAAAATCCAACTTGATGGCGTAACTGCGATGTTGGCAAAAAAAGATATTACATTTTCAATCACAGATGAAGCTGCCGATTGGTTGTCCGAATTGGGATATGACCTTACATATGGCGCCCGCCCACTAAAAAGGACTATCCAAAAACATATCATCAACCCTCTGGCTCAGGAACTGATCGCCGGTGCTTTCTCAGATGGCGACTCAATAATTGCCAAAGTGGATGAAAGGGGCAAAATCATTTTCACGAAGGGATAACCAATTATGGAGTTGTATATTTGAAGTCTGTTTTATAAAATTATGTGTTGACCATTGAACAAAACTTTTTTGTTTTTAATCTTTATAGTTTTTGTTTTTTCCGCATACCCGCAACAGCGGGATACTGTAATTATTTCCGGAAGCGAATATCGGGCAGGCGGGTTCCACAGGACGATATTTGGTGACTTGTGGCGGGATGTATGGGCAACGCCAATTAAAATCCCCGTCCTTGACCTGAAAACTTTTGCGGGTGGACTTGTGCCTGAAAAAAAGGGGGGAGGAATGCAAACCAAAACCCTCCATTTTAAGGGAGCTGATGGACAAACCTGGAAGTTCAGATCACTAAATAAATTCCCCAGGCCCACTCTTCCTGATGATATTAAAAACACACTCGTCGCAGATTTTATCCAGGATCAAATAAGTACTTCACACCCTGCCGCTGCTGTTGTCCTCACACCGTTTATGGATTCCCTTGGCATTTTAAATGCTCCACCGGATATTTGGTTCCTTCCCGATGATCCAATCTTGGGGGAATTTCGCGATGAATTTAAGAATCTCGCGGGTATGCTGGAGGTGAACCCCGATGAAAATGAAGATGGTGGAACTCCTTTTGCGAATGCAGAAAAAATAGTCTCCTCCGAAAAATTAGTGTATAGATTCCTCGATAAAAGGGATGAAAAAGTTGACGCCGCGGCATTTTTAACAGCCCGACTCTTTGATGTGTTTGTGAATGATTGGGATCGCCACATGGGGCAGTGGAAGTGGGCCAAATATACCATCAACGGGAAAGAAATATGGAAACCGATTCCCAAGGACAGAGACCGTGCCTTTTCAAAGTTTGACGGACTTGCCCCATGGCTTTCCACTCTGATTATTCCTCAATGGAAGGATTTTGACTACGACTACCCGCCGGCAGAGTTTGCCACATGGAGTGGAAGATACCTTGACAGAAGATTCCTTTCGGAACTCACTCGAAATCAGTGGGATTCGGTTACAAATTTTGTAATTTCAAAACTGACAAATGAACTGATTGATTTTTCTCTTTCCCGTTTCCCCGAGGAACATAAGCCACTTTCTCTCACCGAAATAAAAGAAAGGCTAATCATAAGAAGGGAAAAACTCCCTGCTTTTTCGGATGAATATTATCGACATATCAACAAAATTGTGAATGTTTATGCCTCCGACAAAGATGATCATATCGATATTCAAAGAACCGACACTTCAACAATTATCACCCTTTTAGGGAAAAAGAAAAAGGGGAGTGAAACAAGGGAAGTATTGTATCAAAAGGAATTTGACAGTGAAATTACTTCTGATATAAGAATCCATCTTTCCGGGGGTGACGATCAGGTGAAAATTACAGGCACAGTTGAATCAGGTCCCCTCATTAGAATTGACGGAGGAGAGGGAAAAGATCAATTTATCGATTCATCTCTCGTTAAAGGCTGGTTCCTTAACTTTCTTCCGATTAGAAGAGCGGAGAACAAAAACAGATTTTTTGACAACGACCCGTCATCGCAGGTTTTATATGGAAAAGGAACAAAATTTAGAGTTCAGGAACTGCTTGTTGCGTCGGATCCACAAGAATATATTGAACCCGCCTGGCTTCAGGAGGGAAGAGGTTATGGCATCAATCCTGTGTTTGATCTCTCCTCTACAACGGGACTTCAATTTGGCGGGGGACCAATCATAATAAATTACGATTATCGTAAAAAGCCGTGGGATTCATGGCTAACCGTAACAGCAGCTTATGCAACCAGGCCGAGGGATTTTGATTTTGTGTTTGAAAGTTACTTCAATTCAATTCTGGATGATGCCACGGTAAGTTTTAAAGCTTACAGAATTAACATCGAATTTAACAATTATTATGGACATGGTAACGAAACCGACTACAATAATGAACTTTTCGAAAGTGAATTTTACAGAGTCAAAAGGCGCGTCACGAGTGGAGAAATGGGGGTTGACCTCCACATTGGGGACGGAATAAAAAATTATTATCAGGCAAGGCTCTCCTTCTTCGAAGTAAGCGTTCCGGAGGCATCACTTTTTAAAGGTTTGCCACATGGCAGTTATGGTGATGGAGATTTGTCGGTTTTAACTCTTGGAACAGGATTTATATTTGATAAAAGAGATAATACTGATCTTCCGCTTGAAGGATGGTATCTTAAATTTGGGGGGAACTATAACCCAAAATTGTTCAACACCAAAGAATCTTACTACAATGCAACATTTGATATGCGGGCATATATACCAATCTCATTTTTAAAGAATTCTGCACTCGCTTTTAGATTCGGTGGCGAAAAAGTGGGAGGTGAATACCCTTTTTTCGCGGCGGCTTTTCTTGGTGGATCAAAAAATCTTCGGGCTTTCAGAAATGAAAGATTTTCGGGAGATGCATCACTATACGGAACCGCAGAAATCAGGGTTGAATTGGGTTCGATTAAAACAATAATTTATTCGAGAGTTGGAGTTTTTGCCTTTACTGAAACAGGAAGAGTTTTTAAGAATGGTGAAAATTCAAATATCTGGCATTTGAGCAGCGGAGGAGGTGCTTATCTTTCATTTCTCGACAGAGCCCTGATTCTTGCAACAACGATTGGTTTCTCAAACGAATATACCAATTATCATTTTACAACCAGGGTCCTTTTCTAAACACGATTGATCGCTATGGAAAGGATAGTTACGCGGATTTCACGGATTGAACACGGATTTCACGGAGAAAGGTTGTATTGATTATTAGGATGGTACACAGATGAGACGATAAATCTGTGTACCCGAAGGTTTAATTCTGCTTTGAAGAGTACATTCTGAGGGATAAGGTTACATAAAGTTAAAAAATCCACCTTCTTCTTCCTCAACATCGTCCTGTTTTTTCTTCGATTTTTTTTGGTACTTCAGAGAATTTCTTTCCCAGAACACACCGTCCACATATCCTTGAATTCCACTGTCGTTTTCTGCAAGTTCAAGGCGATATTCTGTTGTAGCAGCAAAAGTATTATCAATTTCGATACCAACATAGTGTCTGTTCAGTTTTTTTGCCACTACAGATGATGTACCGGAACCAAGAAATGGATCAAAAACCACATCGCCCTCGTTTGAAGAGGCAAGAATCAATTTTGCCAACAGTTTTTCAGGTTTTTGAGTGGGGTGATCAGTGTTTTCTGACATCGACCAGTAAGGAATGGTAATATCTGTCCAGATATTTGAAGGGTGAGTCATTCTGAATCTGCCTTCTTCTGTTTCCTTCCAGTCTTTGGCTTGCCCGTCTTCTTTGTAAGGGGCAATGACGCTTTTCTTTTCTTTAACAGCATCAAGGTTAAATGTATAATCATTACCCATTGTGAAAAACCAGATATCTTCCATCGAGTTTTTCCAGTTTTTGCTGGCACCACGGCCCTTGTCTCTTTGCCATGTGATTCTGTTACGGAGTTTAAAATATTCATTTGCGACAGCAAAAATTGAAATGGAGCTGATATAATCACCACATATATAGATAGTAGCTTCCGGTTTAAGAAGGCGCAACATTTGGGGCAGCCAGCTTCTTAAATATGCGGAGTACTCTTCAACGGGAAGTTTTCTAAACTTGGATGAACCAAATTCTCTGTCAAGATTGTATGGTGGATCCAGGATTAAGAGGTCAACAAATTGATCAGGCAGATACTTCATTATGTCGAAGAGGTTCCTGTTGATTGTTTTATCGAGTATCTTATCAACGGAAACCGGTTCCTCGAGATCAATTAGTTTTTTGGAATACTTCTCAATCTGGTCTTCGCTGAGAGTTATCGTTTTATTTTTTGTTGCCCTAGGTGAAGGCATTTTAACTCCAAATATTTATGTTTTGCTACAAATATACACTTATATAGAGATAAAGCACAATTGTTGACTCGTACATATATCTACTTTTTCTTTAACACCATCCCGGTGGAAGGTGGCAGGATAACTTTTCCTTTTCCTTTTCCGAGCGACTTGACTCCGGCTTTTTCAGCGTTGACGAGCACTTCAAAATTACCTTTTGGAAGGGTGAATTCCACCTTCTTGTCTCTGTTGGCATTAAAAAGAACAACAAAATGATCTTTGCCATGGTTCAATTCATAACCCAAACTAAATTCATCTTTTAGTTCCATGAACTTAACTTCTTCATATTCAGCACGACGAAAAGCACTGTAGGTTGAGCGAAGTTTTGCGAGACCGGCATAATAAGCGACAAGACTTTTGTTCAGATCGACATGTTCATAATTGATGTAGTTAACTTCATTATCCTTGTCGTAGGTGTTATGATCAACCTTGCCTCTGTAGGGATCGTTAACATCCACATCTGCAGGAACCACTTTTGATCTGCCATATTCCTGCCCTGCGTGGATCATCGTCATACCTTGTGAGGTGTAGAGGAATAGCGCCCCAAGTTTGTTCAGTTTTAACTGGGTTGGCGTCAGTTTTGCATTTTTATCAACATCTAAAACTGTTGTGCCTTCTTTTAGGTCACCAAGCCCAATTCTGATAAAATCACCCAAAGTATAACCATCGTGTGATTCAAGATAATTTACTGAATGTTCTTTTTTGCGGAATAATCCTTTATCATCTCTGAGCAGGGTTCCATTCACATAACTTTGAAGTCTTTGAGGTGTATTGTCACCAAACCATTTTCCAAATATCCACCCCGGGTTTTCACGGGGATTTTCACCCTTCACACCATTTCTTATCTGATCGTTCCACGAACCCCACTCTCTTTCAGAGAATCCTTTTGGATCATAACCACCACCCCATGGTTCACAAACTATCACGACTTGTGGATTAACTTTTCTCAGTTCTTTAATGATCTCTTCGATTGTTACCCAGTCTATAAGTTTGCCAAGATCAAATCTGAATCCGTCGATGTGATATTCGGTCATCCAGTATTTTAAACTTTCGATTATCAGTCTTCTTGCCATTGGTGCTTCGGTTCTGAAATCGTTTCCACATCCACTTTCGGCTTTAAAGCTGCCGTCGCTGTTAAGTCGGAAATAATATTTTTTGTCAATTTCTTTAAAACTTCCCAACTCATATTCAGAGATATGGTTATAGACCACATCCATTAAAACAGCAATTTTTTCCTGATGGAAAGCTTTAACCATCTGTTTAAAATCGTGGCGGGCGTTATCACTATGTCCCATCCACTGGTTCCATCTCAGTTTTGCCCAGTTTTCGGCATAATATGCTTCGGGAGCAAAAAATGCAGCGGTCATATATCCCCAGTGATTTCTCTCATAGGGGTTCCATGTGTTAAACCTGTTGGCTGCGGAATCGCGGAAGGGTATCTCAACATTTCCAAATTCCTGTGCAGGGAGGAGTTCAACTGTATTCACATTGAGGGATTTAATATAGTCGAGTCCACCCTTCTTCCCTTTTTCGGTAAGACCCTTATAAGTGCCCGGGTTTTTTACACCCGAACTTGGATGAACTGTCTGATCGCGGAGGTGCATTTCATAGGTTATAAGATCACGCCAGTCGCGCTGAATCCATTTGGTTTTTCCCCAATCAAAACCACCATCTTTTACAACGATCCCTTTTCTTGGGTTCATATAAGTATTGTAGGTTGCCACTGATTTGGCATAAGGATCGAGAATCAGTATCTGACCTTTTTTTACGGGATCATCTTCAGGATTAATCACAATGTAGCCGTAAAAGAGACCATATTGTTCACCGCTTAGTTGGGCTTCCCAGACACCATCTTTATCTTTTGTCATTTTATGTTCGATATAGTCGGTGTCTTCAACTTTTTTAAATGTCCTGAGAGCCACTTCGGTTGCTCTTGGTGCAAATACTCTAAAGATGGTATTTCCATTCTCCACGAAAGAGCCCAGTTTTTTGTCTGAATAGGCATTCAGGAATTCATCCTGTTTCTGAGCTTTAACCACTGTTTGCGACATGATAAACAACACCACCAATACTGATAAAATTTTGTGTCTTGAAGTCATAACTGATCCATAATTGGGTTTTTTGTAATAAACAATCTTTAAAATTACAAAAAAAGAGCGAAAAAGAGGTTGAGAGTACGCGGATACACGCAGATTATGCGGATTAACGCGGAGGGGGATTAAATTTCTGAATTATGAAATGGTGAAGATTTCAAAAATTTTTCATAAGTTTCTTCAGTTGGTATTTTAGTTGTGTGAAATCGTTGCGATACCAATTCAAAGCATCGATACAATCAATCAATTTTGATTGTTTTTGCAAAATGAGTACTTCCATAAGACATAAAAAAGAACTCCGGGGTAAGGAGTTTTTTAGGAAAAGAAATGAAAACCACATCGATAATTCTTTTATTGTTTTGGGTTATTTACTTTGACGGGTATTCTCAAAATTCATGGCATGTCGCCAATCTTGGTGTAAGTATTACTACTGTTGGGGTTCCCGCATCAGGAAAAGACAGTAATTCCCTGATTCATTCGCCGTCTGTTATGTTTGCAGGTACAGGTAACGGTCAATTTTTGGTGCGTTCTGACACCATGAGTAACTGGTCTATAATCGCCAGCGGTTTCCCAGAAATTTTAAGCCTTGCGTCTGATACATTACATGGTGTCAACTACATGGGAACTGTATATGGTTTGTACAGATCTATGAATGGTGGAAGTACCTGGTCGCGGATTGGATTTCCTGGTTATGAAGTGCTGGATATAGAGGTTGTTCCTTCAACTGGGGTTGTATATGTCGCTGTTTATCGATCAGGTATGAATTTAGACATCGGAATTCACAGGTCTAATAATCTTGGTTCAACCTGGTATGATTTTACTACAGGATTCATTTGTTATGATATTTTTATAAGAAAGGACAACTCCATCCTCGTTGCACGCCAGAATGGAGTCTTTATATATTATCCCGGCATAGGAACGGGATTAAGTTTCCCTCTTGATCAATATTATTGTGTCGCCGAACATCCTGAAGGTCATGTGTTTGTAGGATCATTCGAAGGTCTTTTAAGAAAGGATAATTTAACTTCTCAAATTGTGAATGTTCTTCCTCGTACAACCATTAATGCAATGGTTTACTGTTTGTATGTCGCTAAAAATGGATATATTTACGCAGGTACCTCGCGTCGGGGAGTATATTACTCTACTGATACCGGATTAACCTGGCAACCAATTATAAACGGCATGGCAGCAGATGAAGAAGTAAATAACTTAAAAACAAACCCTGCTGGATATTTGTTCGCAAATGGGGCTCGTTACAAGCGTGTTTACGAAACCATCTACCCCGTGGAGCCACCACAAACGGTCAAATTGATTTCACCAAATGATGATACAACAGGTCTTATATCAGATATTAAACTTGACTGGGATACTGCTCTTACGACCGCTCTTTACACTCTTCAAGTTTCAACTGACTCACTTTTCTCAAACATTATAATAAATGATTCAACTCTTGTTCTCTCTGAGTATAATCTTCAATCCAGCCAGTTGCAAAGCAATTCTGAATACTTCTGGCGGGTTTTAGGGAAAAATTTCGCCGGGAAAGGGGATTGGTCACAGTTCAGGAGATTCACAACAGGGATTCTTGTTGGTGTTGAAGAGGAAGTTTCTGAAGAAACAATGGTTAAAAAGGCGTCCATATTTGTATATCCAAATCCCTCCAAAAACAGAATAAATTTGTCAATAAATTCAAAATCAGGGGGAAACACATCGGTTAAGTTGTTTAACACTCTCGGAGAAGTGGTTTTTATGTCAGGAGATATCTCACTTGAAATAGGAACAACTGACTATTCCATTAATCATGATCTACCAACAGGTATTTACATTCTAACAGCAGTTATAAATTCCTCGTCGGGCGAACAATCAATCATTTCACAAAAGGTTTCAGTTGTGAGGTAGGAAGAGTTTGCTGATTGTAACCGGTTATTGTCGAATCTTGACCAACTTCACGGTTTCTCCCGACCTGCACTTTAAATGGATGAAATTAACGGAAATTCCGCGGAATTTCCTTAATTTCGTAAAGTATTATCATTTATTTAGGTGAAGTTGTGACAAAATCCATAGTTAGTTTTGTTTTCCTCCTTCTTCTGCTTGCAACCACCCCTTTGGTTGCACAAAGAGCAGGTGATGTAGTCCCCGGAGAGATAATTATTCAAATGAGACCTGCAGCAGAAACCTCGGACATATTATCCGAGTTTAGTGCGGCAGGACTAAAATCGGAACGCCTTCTTTCAAGAAGAATGAATATCTGGCTGATTAGCTACGATACAAAAAAAGCAAACGGCGACGATCTGCTTTTTGCCCTCAGAAGCCATCCACTCGTTAGTATTGTCCAGTACAATCATGTTATGGATCTTAGGGATGATAAAAATTACAGCGAAAGAAATCCGGAAGCAATCGAGAATCTGACTCTCGATTCACGCGGAACAACCCCCAACGACCCAAGATTTAACGAGCAATGGGCTCTTAACAACACCGGTCAAAGTGGTGGAACCCCGGATGCAGATATTGATGCTCCCGAAGCATGGGATCTTGCTAAAGGTGGACTTACCGCCCTTGGTGATACAATTGTTGTTGCTGTAATTGATGGTGGTGCACAGATATCTCATCCCGACTTAAATTTTTGGGTCAACAGATTTGAGATACCCAACAATTCAATTGATGACGATCTAAATGGTTATGTTGACGATTATCTTGGCTGGAATGCCTATAGCAACAATGGAACACCTGATGGCGACAGTCACGGAACCCATGTGTCAGGAATTGTAGCTGCCCGCGGAAATAACGGTGCCGGTGTATCTGGAGTAAACTGGAACACAAAAGTGATGATAATCTCAGGCTCTTCATCTTCTGAAGCAACTGTGGTTGCAGCTTATGCGTTTGCACTTGAACACAGAGCTACATATAACGAAACCAATGGAGCCAAAGGAGCATTTGTTGTCGCAACCAACTCCAGTTTTGGAGTCGATTATGGTCAGCCGGCAAACTACCCAATCTGGTGCGCAATGTATGATTCGCTTGGGAAATATGGCATCTTGAGTTGTGGAGCTACTGCAAACCTGGGTATCAATGTTGATGTTCAAGGTGATATCCCAACTGCCTGCCCAAGTAACTGGCTTGTTAGTGTTACAAACACCACGAGTAGCGATGCAAGAAATTCGGGAGCAGGTTATGGTTTAACAACTATTGATCTCGGTGCCCCCGGAAGTTCAATCCTTTCCACTGATCAGACAAATACATATACAAGTAAAACCGGAACTTCGATGGCAACACCAACTGTTGCCGGTGCCATCGCACTTATGATATCGGGAGCCAATGCCAATCTCATTCAGGCGTACAAAACAAACCCCGGTCCAACTGCACTTTTGTTTAAACAGTATCTCCTTGAAGCAACTGATCCAGTTGCTGCACTTCAGGGACAGACTGTATCCGGTGGAAGATTAAATGTTTTTAAGGCACTTCTTGCAGTGGGAACTCCTCCTGATACGGTTGCTCCAACCGCAATCAATAACCTTGCCGTTGTGGATCCAACTTCGGAAAGTGTTATACTGACATGGACCGCACCTCTCGATACATCAAGGAATGGTGTAGTTTCATATATAGTGAGAAAATCAAACTCTCCAATTCTTACACAAACTGATTTTGACAATGCATCACCTGTAGCATGGAGCGGAACTCCCCAACCATCAGGCGGAATAGAGAATTTTGTTGTTGGCGGACTTGCTCCTGCTTCCACTCATTATTTTGCCGTCAGAGCACAGGATACATGGGGTAACACCTCCGTTATCTCCAATTCTCCTTCGGGAACAACACTTCAAGCACCAGCAATAGGGCTTTCAACAAGAAACCTTGTAAGAACTCTTACACCGGGTTCCTCTGTTTTAGATTCGATTATGATAAGCAACACAACTGCTTATGCATCCACACTTTCATACACAGTGGAATTGGCAAACAATACTTTCCCGCAGGGAAGCATGTTTATGTCACTTGTTCCGGTTGAAACTGAAAATGTGCCGCAGTTGATCAAATTTGCCGATAAAGAGAACCCGACACCCCGTTTTGGTTATACAATAGACGGAATGGGCGGCCCTGATTCAGCAGGGTATAAATGGATCGACAGTTATGAACCAAACGGACCCGTATTCGAGTGGGAGGATATTTCCACTACAGGAACTGAACTTACCAACTGGGTTGCTTCAAGCACTTTTGGCGCAAAAGATGAAGGATATGCTCAGTTTAGTCCGGGATCTACTTTCAAATATTACGGTCAACAGTATAATACACTTTATGTGGGTTCAAACGGATTTATCTCCGTGGCTCCTTTTACAGGAAGCACATTCACAAACGCAACCATGCCGGGTTCTCCAAATCCAAACGGTATAATGGCAGCTATGTGGGACGATCTTGATGGAACAAACGGTGGAAAGGTTTATTACAAATACTACCCCGGGAAAACCATTATTCAGTACACAAACTGGCAAAAATATTCTGCCTCAACTTCAAATCTTAATTTCCAGATTATACTGTTTTCGTCAGGAAAGATTCTTTATCAGTATCAGACAATGACTGGCACACTCAATTCAGCTACTGTTGGAATTGAAAATCAGACCGGAACAGTTGGGCTCACGGTTGCACATAATGCCACTTACATAGCCAACAATCTTGCTCTCCAATTTCAAGCTGAGCCTGACTGGATTACTGCAACCAGTCTTTCAGGAATGCTATATAATGGAAATTCATCTGCCGTTAAGTTGAATCTTTCAACAGTGGAGATCCCACTTGGAAATTATTCAATGGATCTTGTGATAAGATCAAACGATCCATTAAAACCGGTTGATACGGTTAAGGTTTCAATGATCAACTCAGTTGAAGTACCGGTTGAACTGGTTTCTTTTACAGGTGAGTTTGTTAACGGATCAGTTAAACTGAACTGGATTACCGCCACCGAAACCAACAATTCAGGTTTTGAAGTGGAAAGAAAATCCGGAAATGGAATCTGGGAAAAAGCGGGTTTTGTTCCCGGAGCCGGAACAAAAACTTCGCAATCGGTTTACTCGTTCAGCGAAAACAAATTAGTTGCAGGGAAGTATCTCTACAGATTAAAACAAATTGATCTGGATGGTACTACTGCTTATTCACAGGAAGTTGAAGTTGATATGGGAATTCCAACTGAGTTTACACTCGATCAGAACTTCCCAAATCCTTTTAATCCAAACACGATTATTCGATTTGCTCTTCCTGTTGCCGGTGGAGTATCGTTAAATATTTACAACACCCTTGGTGAAAAAGTTGCTTCTCTTATCAACAAAGAGATGGCAGCAGGTTATCATGAGGTTTCATTTAATGCATCCGAACTTCCGAGTGGACTTTATCTCTACGAACTTCGTTCAGGTGATTTCTCATCCGTAAGGAAGATGCTTTTGATGAAGTAAAACTCTTCATAATTAAACAAAAAAGCCCGACTAACAATCGGGCTTTTTTTATAAGCATATATTACTTTATTAGAAGCATTTTCTTTGTTTGTGTAAATGTACCGGCCTGCAATTTATAGAAATATAGTCCGGTTGGAAGGTTTTCTGCGTTGCAGCGAACTTCGGGATAGCCGGTTTCCTTGCTATAGTGTATTTTGACTAATTTATTGTTCGCCGAAGACTATTTATCCTCATCCTTCGAGTCATTCCTGACTTTTCGGACAATAAAGACCAATGAAAAAATCGCTACAGTAACAAAAATCAGAAGGATTACCGTAAAGGTTTTCACTTCTAACTCTTTTTCTTTGTGGCAGTCGATTTTTTGATTTTAGGCTGATTCAGTTTCTCCACTTTTGGAGTCGAGTATTTCTCTTTCGCTTTTTTATCAGTCGGTTTAACGGTCTTTTTAACTGCCGGTTTTGTCGTTGCAGATTGTTTCCCTTTTTTTACGGGTTTAACAGTTTTTGGTGCATCGTTTTTTTTATCGGTCAGTTTATTATGAATCATTGGTATTGATTGCACAAATGGAACAAGCCTGAATCCGGAATGAAGAGCGGAATCGATCAATTCGTCCACATAAATTGCCATCGTTTTTATTACCGAGTTAAATTCCTTGGTTTTAAAGAGTTTAAATGCACTTACAGCATCTTTTGCTTTATCAGGATTTTTCCTTACCGTACGCTCTGCATGTCTTAATCCATTCAGAGTATAAACCCAAATCATCAATTGAACAAATTGTTCTTTACTGAAATATTTGATTCCATGATAATCATTTACCCCAATAAAACTTTGCACTTCTTTTCTCCCAAGGAGAGTAATTGTAGGGAGTGGATCGTCGAGAGTTTCGATTTTGCCATCGGGATTAAACACTCCTTTTCGGGTATAAACATTCTCAGTGGATTCCAAAATTCTTAAAAGATCAAATTCATATTTTGCTTCGTGATATTTATCGCCCAACCTGATTAGTGACTGCCACAGAGCTTTTTCGAGCAATAATGAGTCGTAGAGTTCAATCGGTTTTTCACCCGTTTGCTCTTCAACAGTAATGAGGATTCTTTTTACGGTTGTATAAAGCACAAGAATGTCGGAATAGACCTGCCGATTTTCTTTTTGAGTCAACAGCCAATAATTGTCGAGTCGTGAGGGACCCTTCACTCCTGTTTCGAGCTGGGTAATAAAGTTTGAGTAACTTTTTAGGGTCATAAGATCTTTTTTGAGAGCCGACATCACTGTGTTGTTGTTGATGTTCACTTTTTTGTAATCAGAAACATGGTTTAAGATGTTTCCAAATCTCATTGCAAAAGTGGTACTGAACTCTCCATCGGGTTGTGGATCGGCCTCAAGTCCTGCATATTTTTTCAACTCAAGCAGAATATCCTTGCTTAAAAATTCCATTACTGCGTGATGGACATTGATCAGGTTAAGTTCAAGGAGTGTAATTGAAAGTGACTGTGTGCCCTGTCCATGCAGGAAACTGTTTAAGCGACTGTAACTTCCATCAATATCAAAAATTTCCTTAAAGCCGACAAAAACATGATATCCATAACCATTAAGAGTTATGTTGTAACCCTCATCATCAAAATCGCGACCGGGTCGGATATATTCAAGCCCTGTGATCATGTCTTTAAAAGTGTAGAAATAACCATCAAACCGTTTTAGCTGAAGAGCTTTTGAAAGAGGTTTGTACTCAAGTTCGTTTGGTGAAACTTTCTGGTCTTCAACATTCGATGCTTCCCAGTTGTCTTCACCCGGTTTCCCGTCAATATATTGTGGTTTGATTCTTTTACCTGAGGAATATTTGATCATTCCTGAGGTTCTAAAGAAGGAATTATTGAAGAAAACGAGAGCTCTTTCATCACCAATTTTGTTGGTAAAGGCGATAACATTTTCGTTAACATGTCTGTAGTCATCATAAAAATCGAACAATTCGAAGTTTTTAACAGTTGAGAAGAGGTACCTCTTTTTTAGCAACGGGAATATTTCCTGCTGGTGCCGTTTTACAAGATGGGAATCAACATGTTCATCGTAATAAGCTTTTCGATACTCCATCCCATACTTTTCAGTGAACCCCTCCATCTGTCCGTGAGCGAACATTGGAAGACCCGGAAGAGTGGCCATCATAACACAGATGCCGAAGTATTTATCTCCCTTTCCAAATTGGTTAACAGCAGTTTCTTCATCAGGATTACTCATGAAGTTAACATACCGTTTCAGAATTTCGGGATCAAACTCAATTGTATTTTTGATTAAAGAACGATATTTATCGTTTTCTTCTTTCATAAACATGTGCATAAACGCAGAGTTATACACCCTGTGCATTCCGAGACTTCTAACAAAATATCCTTCCATCAGCCAAAATGCCTCAGCGAGAAGAAGTGTATTGGGCATCTCTTCGTTAAAACGATCAACCACTTCACGCCAAAATTCTTTCGGCATCATTCTGTGGAATGTTTGTTTGGAGATTGCATAGTCGGAGCGGGACGGGATTGCTCCACCGGCGCCCGGTTGCGGAAACCACAATCTTTGATAATGTTTTTTACTAAGAATCATCGCAGCATCAAACCTGATAATCGGGAATTTTTTTGCGACTTTTTGAATTGTTTTGATCAACTCCTCACGAACCACAGGGTCGAGAAGATTAAGTTGAGCTGTATCATTCCATGGCATGTTTGTACCGTCATTTCCATGGTAGATGTATCTAATTTTTCCGTTTCTTTTGTCGATATGTTGAAATACAACAGCCGCATCCTGACGCGTGTAGTATCTGTCTTCTATCCTCAGTTCAATATCCGGATTATCCGAGAGATTTGGACCGGTGAAGGAATAATTAGGATATGGAGGTTCCTGTGCCTGGATAAAATATTCCGGGTGATCAACAATCCATCTTGAATAGATACCGGTATGATTAGGCACCATGTCGCTTGCAAGTCTTATTCCACGGGCGCCACATCTGTCCCTGAGGTTTTCATAAGCCCGGTCGCCACCAAGCTCATTCGCAATGTCATAATCAAAAAGTGAATAGGCAGAGGATGCTGCTTCGGGATTACCACAAAATTGTTTAATCTTTGCAGATGCATTTGATCGTTCCCAGACTCCAATTAACCAAAGAGCATTAAAATTCCATTGCTGGAGCTGATCAAGCTCTTCATCGGGAATTTTATCGAGTGTGTCTATTTTTCTGCTGTATTTTTTCGAGAGCTGATCGAGCCACACGAGAGTGTTTTTGGCAATCATTACAACATTGGGCATCCAGTCGATATCTTCTGTGAATCTTTCTTCCTCAACCATAAAGCTGAGTTCAACATCATCAAGCTCGACTGGTGGTTTTTGTCCTTTTTTTAATGCAGCTTTGAGGCGATCGGCATACTCTTTGTTAAAATCATATTTTGGAACGGGAGGTGTTCCCTTTCCACCACCACCCTGAAACAATCTTGCATCCTCTTTTAACAAATCGGTTCCAAGAAGCACAAGATCTTCTAATGGAAAATCGATATCGAGGGGCCAAAAAGCTTTAAAACTTTTTAGTTGTTCAACTATTTGATAAGGATTTGACAGGATAACCGATTCAAGCGCATCTAAAAGCGAGATTCCAAAAAAAGCAGCGGGTTCCTCTTTTTGAAAAAATGTTTTGGTCTCCTGAATTAAGGTTTTGTAGGCTGTTTCTTCTTCAAGTGGAGCACTGTTAAATAATTCTTTAAGAGATTCAAAGGCAGGATTAAGATTTTCGAGATGAAGAATTATCAACTCTTCAATAACTATCTCTTTATTCGCTTTTTCTTCAGTTGATCCGGCAAGATATTCTTTAATGGTAAGTTGTTTTTTGAAAACAGGGAGGGGTGGGAAAAGCTCTACATATTTTTCAAGAACCTTCACAAAATCGTCGCCACCCAGCATTTCTGAAAGATGATTAACCGTTCTTGAGAAGACACCCGGATTTTGAATTTCTTCATAATTTCTCAATACAATATGTATCAACTCGTGGAGCAGACCAAGCGCATTGATCTGGCCGGGTGTTACAAGTTTATCTGTAAGATTCTCTTCGGTTCTTTTTTTGTTGATCCTGGCTGCAAGTTGCCTTGATGCCGCAAAATTAGCAACAATTAAAATACCGGTTTGAGAAAAAAGCTCTTCCTCAAATTCATATTTTACTCTGGCATCTTTAGAGACATGAAAATTGCGAACAGAATTGCCCAAATGGCATCCTGCGTGTATCTCCCGTAGCCGTAAGATCATTTTTAAACTCCAAATTTTCAACTTTTCAATGTTCAAATAGCAGAAGAGCAGACTTCCGCTAATATAGATAAATACAAGTTGAAAATTACTAAATTTTTCCCTTTTCTTAGTAGATTATTTGTTTGATGAGCTTCAACTTTTCACACTTTTCCGGATTGAAGTTGATGGCTCTCAAAATCCTGGCTTTTACAGAAAGAATTTTATCCTCGTTTTCACCTTCAATGTAGCCAATCGATTGCCCTTTATAATAAAAATCGCCAACCTTGGCTTTAAGGCAGAGCCCCGCTTTAAAATCGATGTCGTCCTCTTTCTTCATTCTTCCGGCACCAAGTTCTATAAGTGCCATACCTATTTCATATCCGTCGATTGAATGGACATATCCCGTTGCCGGAGCCGCGATCAGCTCTTTGTATGACGATTTTGGGTACTTTTCAGGGTTCACCACAATAGAAATGTCACCACCCTGTGCTGAAACCATCTCAAGGAATTTATCAAATGCTTTACCTGAGAGTACAAGTTTTTTAGCCATATCCGCCCCTTCTTCAATGGTCTCAACTTTTCCACCGACCTTCAACATGGCTCCTGAGATGGCATAAGTAATTTCACAAAGATCTTCGATGTGTTCCCCTCTGAGTACATCAATCGATTCATGAACTTCGTTCCAGTTACCCGACATATAGCCAAGGGGTTGACTCATTTCCGTTATGAGTGCAATTCCTTTTTTACCAAAACCTTTAGCTATCCCAAGTAATGTTTCTGCGAGTTTCACAGAATCTTCAAAACTTTTCATAAACGCCCCGGAACCCGTTTTTACATCGAGTACCAGTCCATCGGTCCCTTCAGCGAGTTTTTTACTCATGATGCTTGCAGTAATCAAAGGCATAGAGGGAACTGTTCCCGTAACATCGCGAAGTGCATAGAGCAATTTATCGGCAGGAGCTATATCTGCTGTTTGTCCGATAATTAATGCCCCGGGATGACGAATCATGTTTCTGTAGTCTTTAATGCTAAGCCGTGTGTTGAAGCCTGGGATCGCTTCCATTTTATCGAGGGTACCGCCGGTGTGGCCCAATCCTCTGCCTGAAATCTGGGGAACTTTTAACCCGGCAGCTGCAACAATTGGAGTGAGAATAAGTGTTGTTTTATCGCCGACACCGCCTGTTGAGTGTTTTCCGATTTTTTGTTCCGGGATGTCAGACAGGTCAACGATGGTGCCACTGTAGAGCATCGTTTTGGTAAGCGACTGGATTTCCTTTTGAGTCAACCCTTTTAGAAAGATTGCCATAAGAAGTGCGGAAGCTTGATAATCGGGAACCTCACCTGCGGTATAGGCTCCTATAAAAAATTCAAAATCTTTGTCTGACAGTTCAAGACCGTCACGCTTTTTAATTATTATCTCTACAGGGTTCATCGTTTTTCCTTAAAATAAGAACCCAAATTTAATAAAAGATGCTATAAAATCCTTTATTTTCACACTATTCAGTGTTTTGTTCATATTATTTATTCTTACATATAGTTATATTAGGGTTCTATCCTAAAAAAATTCCCGATATTTATACTATTTACAAATAATTATGAAATCCCATATCTCCCGAAAGGTAAGTTAAATGGAAGTTATTATCAAAGGCGCAGTTTCTCAAGACAGTGAGAACCGGAGCAAAGCTGAAGTTCTTTCCTCTTTTGAGAATGAAGTGGCCGAGATGATGGATGACCATCTGGCGAAAAGGAAGCTTTGGTTTCCAAGTGATTTTCTGCCGTCAGATGAAATTATGAGTGATGATCAACTAAAAAACCGTACCCTTCTACAAGAAAGAGCAAAAGGAATGGATGATGCCGTAAGAGTCTCAGTCACTCTGGGCCTTTTAACAGAGGAGGGACTTCCCCATTTCCACCGCCTTATTGCCACTTATTTGGGTTATGAAAGCGTTTGGAGAAAATGGAATTCTCTTTGGACCGCCGAGGAAGACCGTCATGGTGGAATACTTAGAGATTATGCACGCGATTCCCGACTTTTTAATTTTAGATGTGTTGAAATAATGCAATATGCATATCAGGAATCGGGCTTTAATCCTGAGTGGGACAAAGATCCGTATCGTGTTTTTGCCTACACTTCACTTCAGGAAAGAGCCACGCAGGTAACCCATGGAAACACGGGTAAAGCTGCGGGAAAATATGACCCCACTTTGCAGGGGATTCTTTCAAGTATCGCATCTGATGAAGCGCGTCATTATGCATTTTATCGTAAAGTGATGAAAATGATCCTCGCTATTGATCCCAATCGCGCACTTGAGTCTGCTTTGGCAATTTTACCTTCGATCGAAATGCCCGGTTTAAGCATGCCAAACTTCAAAGATATGGCTGATGTGGTGAGAAGGTCAGGAATTTATGGCCCCTGGGATTACAAAAAAATCGTTGAGGATGTCCTCGACTTCTGGGAAATCGAAAGCATGACGGGACTAAATGAAACAGGCAGAAAAGCACAGGAAAAGCTTCTCGCCATTCCTAAACGACTTAAACAGGTCGCTGAATATATTGATAAAAAAGTGGACACAAAATCATTTTCTTTTGATTTCATATACCACAGAGTATTCGCTGTTTAATATAAAATAAATTATAATAGTTTGTGATTTTCGGCTTATTTTTTGAAGCCGTTAAAATTGGTTATTTTTGTATCTTATGAATTTCAAAGAAGATACAATCACTGCAATCATCACTCCCCCGGGAGTTGGTGCAATTTCGGTAATTCGTGTCAGCGGCAAGGATTCTATTTCTGCCGTTGACCGGATATTCTCCGGAACCTCATCGCTATCCAAAGCCCCGACGCACTCTCTTAAGTATGGAAAAATTGTAACCGCAGAGGGAGAAATCCTTGATGATGTGGTTGTGTCGGTTTTTCGCTCCCCACATTCGTATACAGGAGAAGATTCTGTTGAGATATCGTGCCATGGAAATCCAAATATCACACGGAGAATCACAGAACTTCTGTATGATCTTGGGATAAAAAATGCCGAACCCGGAGAATTTACCAAAAGAGCTTTTTTAAATGGGAAATTAGACCTTTCGCAGGCTGAAGCTGTAATGGAGCTTATCTCTGCAAGATCGGATGCTTCATTAAAAGGAGCAAGGAATCAGTTGGATGGTTTGATTTCATCCAAAGTAAATTCACTTAGATACATGCTGGTAAATACTTCCTCTCTGGTGGAACTTGAACTCGACTTTGCGGAAGAAGACATCGAGTTTGTTGATCATTCCGAACTGATAAAACGGATTACTAATATAATTCACGAACTCGACAATCTGCTTTCCACTTATGCCTTTGGTAGAGTAGTCAGAGACGGGGTTAATGTTGCACTGGTTGGACAGCCCAATGTTGGTAAATCCTCTCTTCTTAATTATCTTCTTAAAGAATATCGGGCAATTGTCAGTTCTATTCCCGGGACTACCCGTGATATAATTCGAGAAGAGGTGGTAATCGACGGTGTTCTCTATCGACTCTTTGATACCGCAGGTATAAGAGAAACACAAGATGAAATTGAAATAGAAGGTGTGAGAAGAAGTCGGGAAGCGGTAACAAATGCTGATCTTATTCTTTTTATAAACGATGTAGTGCAAAACATCTCAGTTGATCTTTATGAAGAGATCAGTAAATTGACCGATGAAAAAAAGATTATCGTTGTTTTGAATAAAGTTGATATTAAACATTCCTCCCTGCTTAAAGCAGATGTTGCAATTTCGGCAAAAACGGGAGAAGGAATTAATGCTCTTTTTGATCTTCTGAAAGAAAAGGCATTGGGCTCTGAATCTTATTCTGAAAAAGGGGCTGTAGTTTCCAATCTAAGGCACTACAATTGTCTGAAACGGGCTAAAACCAATCTTGAAGCGGCACTTGATTCATGTAATAACAATTTAAGCGGTGAGTTTATAGCGGTTGACCTTAGAAATGCAGAAAATTCTCTTGCTGAAATTACTGGTGAGATCACCACTGACGACATTCTTAACAATATCTTTATGCACTTCTGCATCGGAAAATGAGTAAGATTTACAACAGAGAATACCTGAAAGACCGGAGACAAGAGCTCCGCAATAACGCAACTCCCACTGAAAAACTGCTTTGGGCTGAGTTAAAAAACAAACAAACCGGGTATAAATTCAGAAGACAATTTAGTGTCGGCAACTACATCCTTGATTTTTATTGCGCTGAATTAAAATTATATATTGAAATTGACGGTCCCACTCACTATGGGATGAAGGCGAGTGAGTATGACGCTGTTCGACAGAAGTTTTTAGAATCGTTGGGTATTACTGTTGTCAGGTTTACAAACCATGAGGTTTATGAAAGTCCATACAGGGTTGTTGAAAGAATAAGAGGATGGTTTCCACTGCTTTCAGGCAACATGCCACCTACGATAGAAGAGATACGAGAGAAACTTAAAGCAGAAAGAATTGAACCCAAGCAATAAAAGTGCTTCCTTGAGTTAACAGGATTCATTTATTCCTGCCTCCCCACGTTTCATTGTTAAAATTGTTCTATTCAGGGACTAAGTGTTTTGAGGGGTGTGATTGGTACTGCTTTCTTACCGCCCCCGTTTCATTGTTAAAGCTGTTATTGTCAGGGACTTAGTGTTTTGAGGGGTGTGATTGGTACTACTTTCTTACCGCCCCCCTGCCCCCCGCCTTACAAAAGGTGGGGGAAATCAACTTGAGGGTTTGCAGAGCTTTTGGGGCAATTCTGAAAAGGCATTGATTACCATTTCGAGTCATTAAGAGTAATAGAAACTTACTATTCTCTTCTCTACCTTGGTAAGGCGGGGGAAATCAGCTTGGGGGTGTGCAGAGCTTTTGGGGGCAATTCTGAAAAGGGATTGATTACTATTTCGAGTCATTAAGAATAATAGAAACTTACTATTCTCTTCCCCCACCTTGGCAAGGCGTGCGGAATCAGCTTGGGGGTGTGCAGAGCTTTTGGGGCAATTCTGAAAAGGCATTGATTACCATTTCGAGTCATTAAGAATAATAGAAACTTACTATTCTCTTCCCCCACCTTGGCAAGGCGTGCGGAATCAGCTTGGGGGTGTGCAGAGCTTTTGGGGCAATTCTGAAAAGGCATTGATTACCATTTCGAGTCATTAAGAGTAATAGAAACTTACTATTCTTTTCCCCCACCTTGGCAAGGCGGGGGGCAGGGGGGCGGTCGTAACTCCCACAGAAACCCTTCCAGGAGTGTAAATTGTTTCACATGAAACAATTTAATTGATAGATAATTTTTTTAACCGTTGAACGGAGAACTAATTTAACTTGTTTCACATGAAACATTCGACACAGGTATATGAGAAAATTTGATGTTATTGTTATAGGTGGTGGCCATGCCGGAATTGAAGCTTCGGTTGCTGCTGCAAAGATGGGTTGCAAAACTGCGCTTGTTACGATGGATAAGTTTGCTATTGGAAGACTATCATGCAATCCGGCAATCGGTGGAACCGCCAAAGGTCACCTTGTAAGAGAAGTGGATGCACTTGGGGGTGTGATGGGTGAAATTGCTGACCGCTCCGGGATTCAATTCAGAATGTTAAACAGGAGCAAGGGTCCCGCTGTTTGGTCACCCAGAAGCCAAAACGACAGAACCCTTTATACCGAAGTTGCATTGGAAGTGGTTGAAAGAACCACCAACCTTGAAATCCTGGCGGAATCGGTTACTGAAATAGTTATTGAGGATGGATACATCCGTGGTGTTAAATCAGCACATGGCGAAGAGATTGGTGCGCAAGCTGTTGTAATTTGTTCCGGTACATTTTTAAATGGTTTAATGCACACGGGATTAAACTCAACACCCGGAGGTAGATTTGGAGAACAACCGGCTACCGGGATAACGGAATCGTTGGTAAAGGTTGGCTTTGAAACCGGAAGACTAAAAACCGGAACACCGCCTCGACTGCATAAAGACTCCATCGATTGGAGTGTTCTTGAAGAACAACCCGGTGATGAAAATCCACAACCTTTCTCCCACAAAACTGACAGCTCAAATTTCCCGATGTTACCCCAGGTTTCCTGTCATCTTACTTACACAGACAGTGTTGTTCATAAGATCCTCGAAAAAGGATTTGCCCGTTCCCCAATGTTTACTGGTCTAATCCAGGGAACGGGACCAAGATATTGCCCCTCTATCGAAGATAAAATCGTTCGTTTTGCCGACAAACCAAGACATCAATTGTTTCTTGAACCCGAAGGTCTCGACTCTGATTTAATCTATGTTAATGGTTTTTCAACTTCACTTCCGGCTGAGATTCAACTCGAAGCACTCAGGTCGATGAAGGGACTTGAAAAAGCTGAAATGATAAGACCCGGTTATGCGGTCGAATACGACTACTTTCCACCTCACCAGATCGATTTAACGATGGAAACCAAACTTGTTAAGGGGCTATATTTTGCAGGACAAATTAACGGTACCTCGGGTTATGAGGAAGCAGCTGCGCAGGGTTTGATGGCTGGAATTAACGCTGCATTAAAAATTAAAAAGGAAGATGAGCTGGTGCTTAAAAGAAGCGAGGCTTATATCGGAGTGTTAATCGACGATCTTGTTGGCAAATCAACGACTGAACCCTACAGAATGTTTACATCAAGAGCTGAACACAGATTGCTTTTAAGGCAGGACAACGCAGATATCCGCCTCTCCGGTTTTGGAAACAGAATTGGTCTTATCTCCGGTGAAGAACTTGAAAAGGTTAAAATTAAAGAAGGTAAAATAAGTAAAGGTATTCAACTTTCCAAAGAGTTGAAACTTAAACCGGAAAAGATTAATTCATACCTCTCTTCAATTGGATCATCTGAAATTAAATTCACAGAATTTTTTGAAAAGATTATTAAAAGACCCGAGGTTACTACGGCTGATCTGGGGAAACTGCTTACCACTGAAGATTCATCTGAACTTAAAGAAATTCTTGACGATCCGGAACTCGCTTTGCAGATAGAACTTGCGGTAAAATATGAGGGTTATATCCAGAGGCAATATGAAACAGTTGGAAGACTTGAAAAATATGAAGAACTGGTTATTCCCGTTAATTTGGATTACTCAAAAATATCCTCCTTTTCTGCTGAAGGCAGAGAAAAACTTTCAAAAGTAAAACCAAGGAATATTGGACAGGCTTCCAGGATTTCCGGAGTCACTCCATCAGATATTTCCATCTTAATGGTATATTTGCATAAGTAATTTGTGATATTTCGGAGATTTTATTGATATCTATTGAAACTTATCAAAGGCAGTTGACCCATCTCTTTTGGGAGAATAATCAAAACCCTGATGAAGGTACCCTCAGCAGGCTGGCATATTTTACAGCTTTGCTTGCCAATAAAAACGAAGTAATAAACCTTGTTTCGCGAAAAGATATAGCTAACATCGTCGAAAATCATGTATTTATTTCCGCTTTCATAACAAAATTCATCCCTGAACGCGCTACATCATTTTTGGATATCGGGACCGGCGGCGGGCTTCCGGGAATCCCGTTTGCTATTATGCGCCCCGATCTCAACGGAGTGGTTGTTGACTCAATTACGAAAAAAACAAGCGCTGTTAACGAGTTTAAAGAAAAATTGATGTTAAGCAATGTGGTGGTTGAAAACAGCAGAGTTGAATCAATCGACTTTGTTAAAATTTACTCAAAAAAATTCGACTTGATAATCAGCCGGGCAACCGTTGATTTATTAAGTCTTGTGCAATATTCGATTCCACTGATAAAGGATAAAGCCGCCATGCTCCTGATTAAAGGAGGCGATATCACCGATGAATTTGAGGCAGCTAAAGCCAAATATGGTTATATGTTCAAACGATCCACAGTCTATGAACTCAGATATAAACCAACAAACACCAAAAATGAAAAAGGTAAAAAATTAGTTTACCTGGAGTTATATAGATGATCCTTAACGGAACAGACCAATCGCTTTTTAAAGAAATCGCCAACCTGGCAACCGAACAACGCAATCCCCGCTCGATGGAAATTGATGCTGCATCGGTCTCTGAAATACTTACAATTATAAACGAAGAAGATAAGCTCGTTCCGCTTGCAGTGGAAAGAGAACTTCCTTTTATCGCACAAGCTGTTGAGATAATCGTGGCTGCCTTTAAAAATGGCGGAAGGCTTCTCTATTTTGGTGCCGGCACTTCAGGACGACTTGGTGTGGTTGATGCATCTGAATGCCCGCCAACTTTTGGTACTCCTTTTGGAATGATCGAAGGATATATCGCCGGAGGTAAAGAAGCGATGTTTACAGCACAGGAAGGTGCTGAAGATCATGAGATTAATGGTGCTAACGATGTGATTTTAGCAAATGTGACCGACAAGGATGTGGTATGTGGAATTGCCGCAAGTCGTAGAACTCCCTATGTAATTGGCGCTGTTAAAAAAGCCAAAGAAATTGGTGCCGCCACAATTTATGTCACCTGCACTCCACGCGACAGTTTTAACATTGAATCGGTTGATATTCCAATATGTCCCTATGTGGGACCTGAAGTTGTAATGGGTTCCACAAGAATGAAAAGTGGAACTGCTCAAAAACTTGTACTTAACATGCTCACAACCACCTCATTAATCAGAATGGGTAAGGTTTATGAGAATATGATGATCGATCTCCAAATGACAAATAAAAAACTTGTGGAGAGAGCAAAACGCGTCGTGATGACGATTACAGGTTTAACTTATGATGAAGCCACCGTTTATCTTGAAGATGCCGGTGGACATGTAAAAACAGCTTTGGTAATGATCAAAGCAAATGTGGATGCAACAGAAGCAAAAAGAAGACTTGATCTCGCAGAGGGCTTTGTTAGAAAAGCCATTGAAATAGTTGATTAAAAAAAAGATAATACTAAACCTTACACTATTTGTTTTATTAAGTTTTTCGGTTTTTTCTCAACGCTCAGACCTTGAGAAATTTGGAAATCACGGGGAGAGTATTTTAAAAACCGCAACAAGGTTTGAATCAAATGACCTTGTCAACTACGGTTTAACCCTCGGCTCCACCTTTCTGGCTTATCAAGCGGATGAAACAGTAAATAACTTTTTCAAAAGAAACAAAACTCCTTTCCTCAACAACATCTCAGAATTTAACAAATATTCGGTCTATGTAGTTTTTGCTACTGCAGGGGGTTTATACCTGCATGGAAAAATTTACAACAACCAAAAAAACACCGACCTTGGTATTAACCTTGGGTCAGCACTAATCTACTCAACTCTCTTTACACAAATTCTTAAGATGACTTTTGGCAGAGAGCGACCAACCATCACCGACGATAACTCCAATTTTCATTTTTTTGAGTCATCATGGGATAAAACTTCTTTTCCATCGGGACACGCAACAGCGGGTTTTGCCTTTGCTTCGGTTATGGCACTTTCAACCGATAACGATGTGGAAAAGGTTTTTTATTGGACAATTGCCGGATTAATGGCTACTGAGAGGCTCTATAACAGCCACCACTGGCTTTCTGATGTTGTTTTGGGTTCTGCCATTGGTTATTTCACCGGCAGTCTGATAGCCTCCAAAACAAGTCAGGACAAGGATGCCGTTACCATACCACTAATTAATGTAAATTACAGATTTTAACACCATGACCGGTATTGAATTAATTTCCACATTTGGAAATTTTAAAGAAGTTAAATTTATCTACAACACTCTCTCCACAAACAAGGGGAAGGTTCACTCGCTCGCATCCCTTCCCGGAAGTTCAAAATCTCTCCTCGCTCTTCAAATGAAAATGAAGTTTGAAAAGATTGTGATTCTGGAACCCGATATCAGGAAAGTTATGGAAAGAGCAACTGAACTTCAATTGATGGGGGTGAATGTCCCTGTAATAAGTATATCAGAATATAATGCTAAAAAGATTCAGGAAGTATTGAATAATCTTTCTTCCCTAAGTGGATATTTTCTAATTGCCACCTATGATCTGTTATTGGTAAAACTTCCGGCGAAAGATGATTTTGCTGAAAGTTTATACAAATTAACCTCCGGTGCTTCGGTTACTTATGATAGATTTATTGCTTTGTTAGAGGGTTACAACTACAAAAAAGACAAATATGTAGAAGAGAGCGGAATTTATGCACAACGCGGTGCAATTGTGGATTTCTGGTCTCATAGTGAGTCTCTCCCAGTTAGAGTTGAGTTTGACGGTGATTTCATCGAGTCATTGCGCTTTTTTGACCCCGAAAACCAAAGATCAGTCCAACTTCTTGAATCCGCCACCATCGCCCCTGAACTCTCAGAACTAAGCACCAACGACCAGAATATCTTTGAAAACGATATATTTGACTATGTACAGGACTCTCTAATATTTGGAGAAGATTTTTATCTGCGCGAAGCCTCGTACAAAGAAGTAAAAATAGTTGACGAGGATGCTCCTGTTGTCGAAGTTGAGCAGACTTCCCCTTATGATGATGATTCATTCCTTGACAATTTCCCCGATTCTGACGACGCTGTTGCCCCTCCTGTTGTTGAAGGAGGAAATAAAATTCCATTTCACAGTCTGATCAACAAAGGAAGAAACACCTGGTTGATCGAGACAGGGATATCAACAAAAGATTCCATTGAATTTGAAATAGCATCCGCCCCCGCAGTTAACGCCAACTACGATCTACTCTTCAGATCGCTGCTACAATTTTCCGAAAATGGTTATAGAATTATCATTGCCGTTGAAAACGAAATCCAACATGATCGTTTGAAGGAACTGATCTATAACCAGCAGGATGAATTTGGCTTGATGATTGAGGAAGGGACGATCATTTTCACAATTTTGCCACTCAAAGAGGGATTTTTCTTAAAAAAAGAGAAGGTGCTTTTCCTCTCTGATTATCAGATATTTGGTAAACCCTTTAGAACCAAAGTAATAAATTACAAAAAAGCCAAAAAGTCGAGACGAAACGAACTTGGCTCGATTAAGCCGGGTGATTTTGTTGTACATGAAGAGTACGGAATCGGCCGGTATGCCGGACTCCATAATGTTAAGATTGGTGAAATAGAACAAGAGTCAATGAAGTTGATTTATGGCGAAGGCGGCGCTGTTTTTGTAAACCTGAATTACCTTCATCTTGTTAAAAAGTATTCTTCCAAAGAGGGGGTTGAACCCAGAATAAATGTTCTCGGTTCAACAGCATGGGAAAATGCAAAAACCAGAGCCAAAAGAAAAATTCGTGAGATTGCCCGCGATCTCATTGAACTGTATGCTCAAAGAAAATCGAGTCAGGGTTTCTCATTTGCCGAAGACACCAAATGGCAAAAAGAACTTGAAGCATCTTTTATTTACGAGGATACTCCCGATCAAATAAAAGTTACAGATGAGATTAAGCAGGATATGGAAGATCGAAGTCCCATGGATCGCCTTGTCTGCGGTGATGTGGGTTTCGGGAAAACAGAAATCGCTGTCAGGGCGGCATTTAAAGCAGTTCAGGACAACAAACAGGTTAGTGTGCTTGTGCCAACAACCATCCTGGCTGAACAACATTATAATACATTCAGAGACCGGCTCTCACAGTTTCCTGTGAAAATAGAGGTAATGTCAAGGTTCCAAAACAAAGCAAACCAAAAAGTGATTGTTGAAAAACTTAAAGCCGGGGATGTGGATATTGTCATCGGTACACACAGACTAATCTCCAAAGATATTGGATTTAAAGATCTTGGACTCTTGATAATAGACGAAGAACACCGTTTTGGAGTTAAGGCAAAAGAGAAACTTCGCTCGATAAGAGTTAATGTGGATACACTGACTCTTACGGCAACGCCAATTCCAAGAACACTCAATTTCTCGTTGCATGGTGCCCGCGATTTATCGATAATGGCTACACCACCTGCAAACAGACAACCTATTTATTCAAAAGTTGAAATGTTTGATATTCTGAAAATCAGGGAGTGGCTTGTTGCCGAGTTTGCACGAAACGGACAGGTTTACATAGTACACGACAGAATCATGTCGATCGATAAACTTGGTGATTATATCAAACGGTTTATTCCTGAAGCTGTAATTGGAATAGCCCATGGCAGAATGACACCCGAGCAGTTGGAAGATGTAATTCATGGATTTCTGAAAAGGAAATTTAATGTCCTGCTCTCTACAAAAATTATTGAATCCGGTATCGATATACCAAATGTGAATACCATTATTGTTAACAGAGCAGACAGGTTTGGACTTGCAGAGCTTCATCAGTTGCGTGGCAGGGTGGGAAGATCTGACCGACAGGCGTATGCTTATTTTCTTGTTCCGGCTCTCGCCTCTCTTAAAAAGCAGACATTAAAACGACTGAAAGCAATCGAAGAATTTAACGAACTTGGTGCCGGGTTTAATCTCGCAATGCGTGATCTCGAAATAAGGGGTGCTGGTAATCTACTTGGAACCGAACAGAGCGGGTTTATAACCGATGTAGGTTTTGATCTTTACATGAAGCTTGTTAATGAAGCTGTTGAGGAATTAAAACACAAAGAATTTAAAGAAGTCTTTAAACATCTGGGGAAAACAACTCAAAGAACAGATCCTAAGATTGATACATTTTTTGAAATTGGAATTCCCGAAAACTTTATGCCGGATCAGACTGATCGCCTGAATTTCTACACTTCACTCATTTCCGCAGGAAGTTTAAAAGAGATTGATGATATAAGGGAGGAGCTTTCTGACAGGTTTGGTCTGTTGCCAATCACTGCAAAAAGACTGATTGCAACAGCACAAATGAGGTATTATGCTTCATTTGCCATGTTTGAACGGGTCATCATTCAAAAGAACAGAATGATATTGGTGTTACCTCCGAGCGACAGAGAAGAATTTTACGAATACAACTTTAAGGTACTTCTCCACCTGGTTATGACAAAATATCGAAATGATATAAAATTTGATCAGCAGAGAGACTCAATGAAGTTGACTATCGAAAACAAACATGAATCACCTGAAATGATGATCATCTGGTTATCAGATCTTTTTAATGAGATAATGTCGCTTTACGGAGTAAAAAAGGAAAACCTGACAGAAGATTAAGCGGTTAGTTTTCCTCTTTAGGGGGTGCCTTTTTAAACGAAAAGGTGGTAACAAATCCTGTAAATGCTCCGTACAGAGTTGTCAACCAGGGGTTTGATTGAATTGGACATCCGTTAGTGCAACCAATGAAATAATAATATGCATACCCGGCTGCTCCGCCGAGCAAAACGCCAATTGATGTAACTGTTAAATTCTTTTTTGTCATATACTCGTTTATTTGTTTTCTGTTAGATGATCAAAATTAAAAAAGGTTGCAAAACATAAAAAAGTTTTTATTTTTACATATTAAATAACCATAAAAAGGAAAGCAATATGAGTAAAATGTTATCGGAATTCAAAACATTTGCCATAAGAGGGAATGTAATTGATCTGGCTGTGGGTGTCATCATTGGAGGTGCATTTGGTAAAATTGTTGCCTCCTTTATCAATGATGTTGTTATGCCACCAATTGGTCTTGCTCTCGGAGGAGTGGATTTTAAGAATCTTAAAATTATGCTTAAAGCGGGAACCACCGAAGGTGAAAAGGTAATTGAACCTGTTTATTTAAGTTACGGTGCATTTATCAATACTGTGGTTGAGTTTGCGATCGTTGCTTTTGTTATTTTTATTATGGTTAAAGCAATTAATTCTTTGAAGAAAAAAGAAGAAGCCGCGCCAAAACCACCTGCCGCAGATATTCAACTATTGACTGAGATAAGAGACCTTCTTAAAAAATAGAAATTTAATAAAAAAAAGAGGCTGTCATTTTTGTGTCAGCCTCTTTTAAGTTTTAAAGGATATATTTACTAAGATCCCTGTCGGTTACAATCCGCTCAAGTTTTTGTCGTACCATCTCTCCGGTAATTTCAATCACATGATCAGGCATTACATCGGGAACACTAAAAAGAATATCATCAAGTAGAGTTGTGAGAATCGTGTGTAATCTTCTTGCACCGATATTTTCAACCTGCTCGTTGGCTTTTTGTGCCAATCGTGCAACTTCTCTTATTCCATCTTCTTTAAATATTACACTAACTCCTTCAACTTCCAAAAGTGCAGTATATTGTTTAAGAAGTGCATTCCTGGGAATGGTAAGAATCTTTATAAAGTCATCTTCTGTGAGACTTTTTAGTTCAACACGAATTGGAAATCTTCCCTGCAATTCCGGGATGAGATCAGAGGGTTTGGAGACATGAAAAGCACCCGAAGCAACAAAAAGAATGTGATCGGTTTTTACCACACCATATTTGGTGTTAACATTTGATCCTTCAACTATTGGGAGAAGGTCTCGCTGAACTCCCTCACGGGATACATCAGGTCCGTGTCCTTTTCCACCACCGGCAATTTTATCAATTTCGTCTATAAAAACTATTCCCGAGTTTTCGGCTCTGTAAACAGCTTCTTTGTAAACTGAATCGAGATCAATAAGTTTCTGTGCCTCTTCTTCTGCCATAATTTCGCGGGCTTCTTTGATCGAAGTTTTTCTTTTTTTCTTCTTTTTGGGCATAACGGAAGACATCAGTTCCTGGATATTGATACCAATATCATCACCACCAAATGGTCCCATAATCTGCATTCCAACATTTGCCTGCTGAATGTCATATTCAACCATCTTTTCGTCAAGTTCACCGTTCCTAAGTTTTTCTCTCATCCACTCACGGGTTTTTTGATTCTGATATGCTTCACTCCCCTGTTCCTCTTCAACTTCACCGGCGTAAGGTTTTCTGACAGGTGGAATAAGAATATCAAGAATTCTTTCTTCTGCCATTGCTATGGCTTTTGCTTTAACTAAAGCGGTGCGTTCCGATTTAACAAGATTAACAGAAAATTCTACAAGGTCCCTGATTATGGATTCAACATCTCTGCCGACATATCCAACTTCTGTAAACTTTGATGCCTCAACTTTTACGAAAGGTGCCTCAACCAACTTGGCGAGACGACGGGCAATTTCAGTTTTACCAACGCCGGTAGGTCCAATTAAAATTATATTGTTTGGCATAATCTCTTCACGGAGCTCACCCTGAATCTGCTGACGCCTCCACCTGTTTCTAAGTGCAATTGCCACTGCTCTTTTTGCATCATCCTGGCCAATAATATATTTATTCAACTCTCCAACTATCTGTGTAGGGGTAAGTTCATTGAGTGCAATTAAATCCAAAGCTATATCTTTCAATTTTCTATTATTTCAACATTAATATTTGTGTTAGTGTAGATGCAAATCTCAGATGCGGTAGAAAGGCTCTCTTTTGCAATCTCTGCTGCCGACAGAGTACTGTATTTTTTCAACATTTTGGCTGCAGCGAGGGCATAATTGCCCCCAGAGCCGATCGCTACTATTTGATCCTGTGGCTCAATAACATCTCCGTTTCCTGAGATGATAAGTGCGGTGTCGGCTGAAACCACAGCAAGAAGTGCTTCAAGTTTTCTTAAATAACGGTCGGTTCTCCATTCTTTAGCAAGTTCCACTGCGGCACGATTAACATTACCGCGGTATTGCTCAAGTTTATCTTCAAACCTTTCCATTAAAGTGAAAGCGTCTGCTGATGCACCTGCGAATCCACAGAGTACTTTGCCACCTGAAATTTTTCTTATTTTCAGTGCGTTGTGTTTCATAATGGTGTTTCCAAGTGTAACTTGTCCATCGCCACCAATGGCAGCCTGACCGTTGTGGATAATACCAAGAATTGTTGTGGAGCGAATTGTTCCTTCCATTGCCGTCCTGTCTGTTAACAAATTGATTTTCAAGATTATAAAAAGCGAATGGGCAAATTATCAATAATTTACCAAAATTGTTGTGTTATAAATCAGTAGTAATATCCGATTGAGAAGTAGAAGATAACCGGACCCCAGGTAACGGGACCACCTCCGATAAGAATGTCTTTTTCCAAAAGGAAGCTTCTTCCCAGGGCAAAATCTGCGGGACCAATTGGAGTATCAAAAGAGATTCCGATACCAATTGAATGCCGAAGATCTTTAATTTTAATTTTTTCTTCTTTTTCCCACATCGACCCGATATTATACCCGGCATTAAGATAAGTATCAAAAAATATCTTAAACGGAAGTTGATATCTGTATTCGAGTCCCAGTTTCAGTAACTGTCTTCCCCTTATTTCATCCTGGTACATTCCATAAAAGGATCTTAATCCACCCAGAGAATATTGTTGAGTGAGAGGAAGTGTTTGATCGGCAAAACCAATTTCACCCGATGCTATTACCGTAATTGACGAGGAAATCGGAATAAAAGCGTCAAGTTTCGCCCCAAAATTGGTGTAACCTGTTTCGGCACTCAAAAAACTTAAGCCTGTTTCGTAAAAACCATTAAATAAAATCCCTTCGGTGGAATAAGGGTATTTGTTTTTTGTATCAATAGTTGTTGAAAGGTTCAGGCTGAATATGGGAGCATCGTATAACAGACCCTCACTTGCGGTTATGTTCTCAATTCTGTTTAATTCATACTTTGCTTTTGCAATAATGTTTCCAAACCTGCCCACTTGTGTTCCCATCCAAAATGATGCTCCCGCAAGCGTTTGCCTGTATTCACCAAACCTCGTCTTTGTATAAAAATTACCTGTTCCTCTGGGATCATCAATGTATGTAAAAATATCTCTGTGGGAATAGTGAAAGCCTAATTTATATGTAAGGTATGTATTAAAAATTCTATTTGAGCGCGACTCGATCTCTCCGGATATTTTCCTTGGGCTAAGAAACATAATTAATCCCAATTCACTTCCGGATGAAAAGATATTTGCATCTCTTATATCAACATTAACCTGCGGCGCATTTTCGTTATCAACTTTAAATCCAAGTCGTGCTATTTGAGATATTTTTTCGTTTACTTCCATCTCGAGGATGTTTTTATTATCTCTTTTTATCACATTAATTGTGAAATTCTCAAATAATCCGGTGGAATACAGATTATCAAGTCCTGATTTAAGTTTATCCAAATCAAGCATTTCTCCTCTGTCAACAGGAAGTTCTCTTAGAATTACAGTAGGGTTGGATTTTACATGTCCGGTAATTACAATTTCACTAATTCTTCCGCCATCAAAGTTCATCAAAAAGACGCCTGTATTCTCATCGAAGGATGATGATACAAGAGAAAAAAGAGCATTTCCCTCTCTTCTGAAATATTTAATTACACCTTTGATGTAATTAATTGCTCTTTGTGGAGAAAAATTTTCGCCGGTGATAGGAATAAGGGAGGTATCAGCAAAGGTTGTGTCAACTCCATCTATTTTGATTTTAACCCTGGTAACAAATCCATACTCTATTGGTTCAACCTTCAAAACATTACGGCTAAACTCATCTTTGGTTATAAAAGCTCGAATCTCTTTAAATCCGGCCTTTTTTTCGAGATGGATTAATTCCTTGTAAACATCGCGAAGATTAACTCTTCCATTTCTGATTGTATTTGCGAGAATTCCTGCTGCGTATTTACATGCCGGATCAGGAAATATATTTTCTATTACAGTATCTTTTTCATTAAGTGACTGTGTTAAAAGATGATCTATTTTCTGAATTAATTCCGCAGCCGCTATCTTGCCTGCTCTGTATCCTTCGTCTATAAGTGAATCAAAACCGGTAAAATCTCCTGAGTTTTTATTACCAATTACCGGAGTTACCAAAACATCGGCAAGCTCTGCTTCTTTCTCGTTCAGTTTTTTCATTGGGATACTTACAAATTGATCGGCGAGTACCCATGGATATTTTAATAAATCTTTTGGTTGAAGTGGACTTGTTGAGTTTACTGCCAGAACAAGACTGTTAGAGAGAGATTTAGCAATTGAGACCGGGATATTAGCCACCAAACCGCCATCAGCCAACAGAGTTGAATCATACTCGACGGGGGAGAGAAAAAACGAGACACTGGAACTTGCCCTGATTGCTCTCGGTATCGATCCTTCTTTTATAACAAATGGTTCACCGGTTGTAAGATCGGTGCACACTGCCCTGAATTTGTACTCCAATTCGTCAAAATCATTTTTAACACCAATTGGAGATTGGAAAGAAAGCAGATTTAATTGATTAAGCAGTTTTTGACCGTCGTTTATAGAGTTGGGGATGATAGGTGTAAACCCGTCTAATCTGAGTGAAAAAACCGCCCGGTCTTCCGTTATTTTTTGATCGATATAAAGATTATTACGATTTTCCCTCGAACCGATTGAAATGATTGAATTCCAGTCGATGATATCAGCAAGGGAATCGAGTTCATCAACAGAATACCCGAGACTGTATAATCCCCCTACTATGCTCCCGATACTGGTGCCAACTATGGTGTTAGGATAAATTCCGTTTTCTTCAAGAGCTCTCAGGACGCCAATCTGTGCTATTCCTCTGGCACCACCGCCACTAAGGGCATAAGAAATATTTGGATAGAGTGAGGGTTGACGATACTTGATCCCAAAGGGATGTGTAACTTCGTTGTGGTCGAGAGTTAAATAGAGGGTGTCGTTATACTGGGAGTATAACGACACATAAAATAAAATAGAGATAAGAATGGTTTTCATCAAACCACAAAAACTTCCAATAATTCGCATAACGAAACATCTTCTATTGTTGGTCCGTTACTTTTTTTTCTTTTTCTGAGACTGCTGAGATTGAGCACTTTTTTCTGCAGCTTCAGTAAGTTTTGCCATAAAACCTTTTTTCCTTTTGTCAGCAGGTATCGGAACCAATTCTTCCTGTGCTCCAAATTTGTTGACATATTGCTGTTGAGCGATGGAGAACAGATTGAACATGAAATAATAGAGATTCAAACCTGAAGGAAAAGTCATAAACAATATAGTAAGGAATATCGGCATAATATATACCAATGCCTTCTGTGAAGGATCCTTGGTAGTCATTTTCTGTTGGATAAATGTTGTTACACCCATAAGAAGAGCAAGCCCTGATACTTCACTTACACCAAACAAAGGAATGGTGAAAGGAAGTGTAAACAACACATCCGGTCTGGAAAGATCGTGAATCCAAAAGATAAATCCTTCGCCCCTTAACTGAATCGCTGTTTGGAACACACCAAACAAAGCAATAAAGATAGGCATCTGCAAGATCATTGGCAAACAACCTCCGGCAGGATTAATGCCATAGGTTGAGTAGAGTGCCATGGTTTCCTTTTGCACTTTTGTTGGATCGTCTTTATACTTTTCTTTTAATTCCGCAATTTTTGGCTGAAGCATCTGCATTTTCTTCATCGACTTGTAAGTGTTTTTTGTAAGAGGATGTAGAAGAATCTTTATGATAAGTGAAAAGATGATTATCACTATACCATAATTGGGAATAAAGGAGTAGAGGAAAACAAAAAGTGGAAGCAAAAAGTATTCTGCAATTGGTCTTACAATAAATCTGATGCCAAAAAAACTTCCAAAATCCACTATTTCAGTTAGATTGTTGTTGTAATCTCTTAAGATTTTATAATCTGCGGGTCCGAGGTACCAGGTAAAATTGTTTGTGTACAATTTAGATGTATCGTTAAAATGGAATCTTACTGTGGCGTCAAAAACTTTCCAGATCGCATCTTGAGTTACGGGATAGTTTTTTGCCGACAACTCAAAACCCTGTGTGTTTTTGCTGTTTTGTGGAACAAGAGTTGAAGTAAAATATTTATTTTTTACAGATATCCAGTTTACGGTGCCGTCAGATTTTTCTTCTTTTCCGGATTCAGAATTAAAAATGATGTGTTCATCGCCATACATTACAGAGGCGTTTGAATAGTTCCCTTCATCTTTTGTGTATTGTTCAACATGGTTTAATCCATTTCTCCATGCCAACTGATACTGATTTCTGAGTATTTTATTTTGCATATTAAACAGACCAAGTCCAAGTCCGATGTCGTATCTATCGCCATGAATCACATATTTAAAGGAAAAGCCTGAACCAAGAGAATCTTTTTTTGAAGTGAACTCAACAACCAAAGAGTCTTTCCCGGTAACTTTCAGAGTGTCGTTTTCAAAATTTGAGCTGAAATTTATCTTTTCTGAAGATACTCTGTTCCCCGCCTGATCCATAAACTCAAACCGAAGCCCGCTTCCTCTTTTATCATCGAGAAGTTGAACAGATTTTTCTCTTGTGGAAGCTGTGGCTGGAAGAGTGTCGTTATAGTAATTACCATAATCTTTAAAGTAAACTCTCTTAATCGTTCCACCCTTTGATGAAAAATCGATTATCGAAAGATCGGTTTCAATTGTGTAAGTTTTTTCACCGGTAGAATCTGCAGAAAATTGACTGACTAATTCCGCAGTTTTCTCATTAGCTTTAACGGTGGTGTCAACTTTTGGTTTCGCTAAAGAATCTGGAACTGCCTTAACTGTTTTGGTTGAGTCTGTTTTAGATTTGGGTGGTTCAGGTGGTGTCTCCGGTGTACTCCAGTATAACCACGCCATTAATATCAAGCCAATCAAAATAAAACCGATTGTTGCTTGTCTATCCATTAAAATTTCCTAATTATTATTGTTTTGTAAAAAGCAAAGGGAATTCGGGGGGAAAATATCCGTGAGCGGGTTTTTAGTGACCCGTATCGTTTGATCGTATGCTTTCTTTGATCTTCTCAAGGATATTAATAATACTGTGTGTAAAATATTCGAGTCTGTACTTTTTATTCTTGTCTAAATAAGAGTAAGGAAGGAGCAATATATAAAGATTGGAACCCGGCTCAATAAAATCGATAATCTCTAACTTGTTTAACCGGTATGCCTCTCTCATCAGACGCTTGATTCTATTCCTGAAAAAAGCCTTACCGGCTCTCTTGGAAACAGCCACGGCGATTTTCACCCGTGGCACTGCGTCTGATTCAAGAACTTTATATATCGCCCTTACTCTCTTGTCGGAAGATGTTATCTTCTTACCCGAGTTATAAATTTCTTCAAAGGATTTTTTTCCTTTTATTCTTTCTCTTTTGTTTAGAGAAAGTTTACTCAAAATCTTGACTCGTCACTAACTGTAAGTTTATGTCTTCCTTTTTTGCGGCGACTTGCCAACACTTTTCTTCCGCCAACACTGCTCATTCTTTCTCTGAAACCGTGTTTATTTCTTCTTTTCCTGTTACTTGGCTGGAAAGTTCTTTTCATTCCTGAAACTCCTTTTCATTAAAGACTACAAAATTACCACTTTTAGAGAAAATACGCAAGACTTTTATTTTACATTTTTATTAAATTTAACTTGCTTGGTATTACCTTTATCGGATAAATTTCAGTGTTGAAATTTTGAAAGCATTTTGTGGATAACTTGTGGATAACTTTTTCGTGTGAAAAAGTTTCACATATGTTTCACACTGTTCCACGACTTATAAACAAGTGTAATTGTTGAACAGTGTAAGGAAAAGCACTCCAACCCTTTGTTTTTTATAAAGTTAGACACTTTTACACATTGTTGATTGATTGTGGATAACTTACACATTAAGATTAAACGATTTTACTAACCCTCTGAAAAAAAAGTACTTATATTTGTGGATAACTCATGATTAATTCTCAAAATCTTGCTCATGGCGCCCAAAAGGATGCTGATTCTGTCTGGAGAGAATGCCTCGAACATATTAGACCCCAGGTTCCTTTAATGACATTTAACACCTGGTTCCTCCCCATTAAACCAATCGGGTTAAAAGGGGACTCTTTGACAATACAACTGCCAAACAATTTTTTCTACGAATGGATAGCAGAAAGATATAATACCCATATGAGCAAAAGCATCAAAGATGTTATGGGTATAAATGGTAAAATAGAATATATCGTTGTAAACGAAGATGTGTCTGAAATGGAAGAGCCTGTTCCCCAATCGGCTCCCCGTATTATGGTGGATCCCGCTTCGCTAATTGATTCCGAAGAGGATTTTGAAGTTTTTGAGACAAACATCAATAACAAATATACATTTGAAACTTTTATCAAGGGGGAATCCAACCAGTTGGCAAGAGCTGCCGCCTATGCTATTAGTGAAAACCCTGGTGGAACATCTTTCAACCCCCTCTTCATTTATGGTGGTGTGGGTTTGGGTAAAACTCACCTCATTCACGCTATTGGTAATGCGGTTATGAAAAATAACCGTGCCAAAAAAGTACACTATATCTCCGCCGATCGCTTTACAGTTAAATTTGTTGATGCTATCCAGGAAAATAAAAAACAGCAGTTTACTGCTCTTTTCCAAAAACTTGATGTTTTGATCATTGATGATATTCAGTTTCTTGCCGGTAAAGAGAAAACACTGGATGAGTTTTTTCTCATTTTTAACACCTTGCATCAATCAGGAAAACAGATTGTTTTAACGAGTGACCGTCCACCAAAGGAATTAAAGGGTATAAACGAAAGACTTATATCAAGATTTAACTGGGGACTTACAACCGACATTCAGCCACCCGATTTTGAAACAAGGCTTGCAATTCTAAATAAAAAAGCAGAAAACTACAGCATCAAACTGACAGGTGAAATGCTCGATTATATTGCTACTCACATCACTTCCAATATCAGAGAACTTGAAGGTGTTTTGTTAAAACTACTTGCAAAAATTTCTTTTGGTCCAAACGAACTGAGTTTTGATCTTATCAAAAAAGTTGTCCGTGATATTTCAACCACTAAAAAGGTTAATATAGGGATTGATGTTATAACCAAGGTGGTTTGTGAACACATGAAAGTGGATGAGAAAAAAATCAGGGATAAAACAAGAAAAAAAGAAATTGCGGAAGCCAGACAAATTTCAATGTACTTGAGTAAAATGATGACCAATTCCACACTCAAGATGATTGGGCTCCACTTTGGCGGACGAGATCACTCTACCGTTATTCATGCCGTAACTGAAATTGAAAACCAGATCAACACTAATTCAAAATTTAAAGATCTGGTGGATGAGATAAAAAACAAGGTTGAATTATTGTGTTCATAACTTGTTATTAAACTGTGGATAACCCGGATTTATCTTGTGGATAACCGGGAGATATACACACAATGTTGGTAACAGTGCCTTAGGTTAATATTTATCAACGATTTTTGCTTCTTATTTCTACATACTAACTCATTTCTATAAAGGGAGTTAATGAAGTTATCCACTTATCAACACTTATACATATATATCATATATTTAAATAAATAGTACATATATATATTGGCATGTTAACAATTAATTAAACCCGGGTTTTAGTGATAGTTGAAGAATCTTCTTTAAATTGTATTCGCTAAATTTGAAAATAATTGGAAAATTATAATGTTTAAAAAATTCTTACCCAAAGAAGAATCATATTTTGAAGATTTTCAGGAGATGATTAAAGTTATTGTAGAAATGGGTAAAATATCAAGCGAATTTTATTCATCAGAAGTTTATGATTTAGAAATATTCAAACTGATAAAGCCACTCGAGAAAAAATGTGATGAAATTGCGAGCGCGGCAATTAAAAGGCTTAACGATACATTTATCACTCCTTTCGACAGGGAAGACATTTTTAGTCTTATAAAAAAAATTGATGATATCAGTGAAATTCTTCTCGCATCAACAATCAGAGTTAATACTTTTAATATTCATAAAAAAGTTGCCGGTGCGGGTGAAATGGCAGAAATTGTTTATAACCAAACCATAATTTTGCAAGATATTTTAGGCAAACTTGATAAACATGGCGAAGATTATACCCGGCTTGAAGAGATAAGAAAATTGGAATCAGAAGCTGATAAAATTTACAGGGATTCTTTAAAACAACTCTTCCAGGATGACAATGCAAATGCTCTTGAAGTTATTAAAAACAAAGAAATATTAGATCAACTTGAGAAAGCCGCAGATAAATGTCAAACTTGTGTGAATGTGATTCAATCGATACTCATCAAGAATTCCTGACTATAATATTCTGACTTTTCAAGGAAAAATCCGGTGGATTACACACTATTCTCACTAATATTTATAATATTTCTGGCTCTTGCATTCGATTTTATAAACGGATTTCATGATGCCGCAAATTCAATTGCCACAGTTGTTTCAACCCGGGTTCTTTCACCAAAGTATGCGGTTATTTGGGCAGCTTTTTTTAATTTTATTGCCTTTCTCGTGTTGGGGCTCCATGTAGCAAACACCATTGGAAAAGGAATAATTGAGCCACATGTTGTCGATTTAACAGTTATAGGAAGCGGTTTAACTGCGGCTATTATCTGGAATCTTGCCACCTGGTGGTTGGGAATACCATCAAGTTCTTCACATACCATGATAGGTGGACTTGTTGGGGCAGCCATTACCAAAGCAGGATTTAGCGCTGTATTTGCCTCCTCGGTTTTCAAAATTATAGTTTTTATTTTTATTGCACCGATGATCGGAATCTTTGTAGCCTACTTCTTTTCTTTGTTGGTTTTATATATCTGCAGAAATTTTGCACCAAAAAAGGTGGATAAAGTTTTCAGAAAACTTCAATTGTTGTCGTCTGCTGCCTATAGTCTGGGTCATGGCTCTAATGACGCACAAAAAATGATGGGAGTAATTTTTATGGCGCTTACAACAACAGGTTATTTGAGTCATCAAGAAGAAATTCCGTTGTGGGTTGTTCTTTCCTGTCACGCAGCCATTGCGCTCGGAACTTTGTCAGGAGGCTGGCGTATAGTTAAAACAATGGGACAAAAAATAACAAAACTTCGTCCTTTTGAAGGATTTACAGCAGAAACCGCCGGTGCTCTTACTCTTTTTGGTACCGCGTTAATGGGTATTCCGGTAAGCACAACTCATACAATCACCGGATCAATAATAGGATCTGGAATAACAAAAAGGTTGAGCGCAGTTAAATGGCAGGTAACATACGATTTGATTCTTGCCTGGGTACTTACCATTCCTGTAACAGCAATTATTGCTTCAGTTATCTATTTTATTTTTAACCTGTTCTAAAAAAAAGGGAAGAACTGTCAGATAAACCAACCGGTTCCTCCCTTAATGGTTTAACTACTATTTAGTTAAGTCAATAAATTCATCAGGTAACAAAAACAACGGCATGCCATTAAATTCGAGTCTTAGTTTTATATCTTTGATTAACTCACTGCTTTCAAGGGAAGGGATTTTGGGGATCCCTAATAGCGATCCAAAATCAAAAAGAGGCTGTTCGGGATATTCAACTATTTCATAACTATCCAGTCCTGCCTTTTGTGCTGCAATTTTGATTGCATCATTCAAACCACCCAAAACATCCACAAGTCCATTGTTTAAACCGTCAATTCCTGACCAAACTCTTCCCTGGGCGATGGCTTCTATTTCATCAACACTTCTTTTTCTACCGGTAGCAACCTTACCCTTAAAAGATTCATATTCACTTAAGAAAAACTCTTTTATTTTATCTTTTTCTTCAGGTGTCATGTTTCTGTGTGGAACCGTAATTCCCAGTAAAGGAATTGTGATCCCTGTAAAAAGATCGGCTCTTTCACCTTTGGAAACCTGGTCTGCGGTAAGTCCGGTCCAGTCAGACAATCCTTTGTTATAATACCATCCACCTATCACTCCAATTGAGCCGGTAATGGTGTTGGGAGCTGCTAAGATGGTGTCAGCATACATCGAGAGCCAATAACCCCCTGAAGCTGCAACCGAGCCCTGTGAAACGATTACAGGTTTGTGTTTTGCATATTTTTTTAGACCATCAGCAATATAGTCAGAGGCTTTACCATCACCTCCCGGTGAATCAACTCTGAGAACAATTGCTTTAATATCACTATTTGCGGCAGCAGCTCTCACATCATTAATAAGTCTCCGGGCTGTTATTCCTTCATCCATTGCACATGCACCAAGGGCGTAAATTACAGCAATTTTGTTTTTTTTACCCCAAAGGTTATCATCAGGCAAATGTTTTTTACTGCTTGATGCAAGACTTTTTAGAGAGATGGAAGAATTAACAAGCCCCTCAAATATTTTTTCGAGATCATCATATCTTGCAAGTGTATCCACCAAACCAAGTTTCAGAGCATCCCGGGAACTGATTAATACTTTATTGTTTATTATGTCATCAAAAGTGGTGGTAAGTTGTGGGCGTGAAGTTAAAATATCGCTCTTTGCAAGATCATAAAAGTCATCCACAAGGGCCTGTCTTTGTTCTTTGTCAGCTTCACTTGCCTTATCTCTTGATAAAGTTTCCATAGCGGATTTATATTTGAAAAATCTCCATTCATCAAATCCGATACCAAGTTTTTCAAGAGTGCCTTTCATGTAGGTTTTTCCTGCTGAGTATCCGGGAAGTTGCATAGCAGAGACAGGATCCATTACAATTTTATCGGCAACAGAAGCAAAATGATAGAGGTCCATTCCACCGCCATCGATGTAGATAACCACCTTCTTGCCTGTTTTTTGTAATGATTTTAACTGCTCTCTTAATTCCCAAAGCATTTCACGGTTTATGTTGCAACCGGAAAGATTCAGGATTATACCTTTGTAGGTGTCATCGTTTTTGACATCCTCGATATTTCGAAGAGCATCAATTAAAGTATTTGAGCCGTCAAAAAGTTTATATTTTTGATATTTAAGCCCACCGTATAAATTCTGGACTGCAACATTTGATTTCTGAAAAACGGAAAGGAAATTACGATCCTGTGATCCTATGCGGAGTCCGTAGGTTTGTGATCCAATTTTTCCGTCATCCCTAAGATTGCTGTGCGAAAACAAAGAGACACCGCCAAGACCAATCTGTAAGCCAGCAGACATTGTTTTATCTTCAAAATATCTAAAAATTGCACGGAGACCCGGAAGAGGTTCAACAGCAATACCCGCTGCCCAGCGATTTTTAACAGGATTATTTTCAGACTGCAGTATATAATCGAAAAAACCGGAAACTTTTTCATCACCGAAGGGTCTGACTGCAGCGGAAAAAACACCCTCATTCATATCCTTTGACTGGTGAAAAACACCAAGAACAGAAAGAGATAAATATTTTACAGGTCTGGAAAATGCTCCCACCTGCCAAAAATTATCGCGTGCGAAAAAAGACCTGTCACCATTCGACCAACCATACCCCGCGCCAATAGCAAAACCTTCATTCCCCGCAGAGAGATTAATGCCATAGTCATTAATTCTTCTTCCACTTTCTCTCTCCTGATTAAAATAAAAACTGAATCCTTTTGATGCAGTAACAAAACCCCATCTTGAGAATTTTGAGTCTTCTACGGGTGAACTGCCAAAAATTGTAATATCATTTCCTTTAAAAGCAGAAAGGAAGGCGGGATTATCATAACCATAGAGCCCATACCTCATTGCGCCTGCGGAAGTGGCGGAAATGTCGGTCCGGGAGAAATACGATGATCCATACGACTGTGCTTCAACAGTGGAAATTGCTATTATCGAGAAAATTATGAAAAACAAGAAATTTCGCATATTATTAACCTTGTAAATGGAAGATATTAAGCAGTAAAATTAGGAATTTAGCTTTGAGTAACAAAGAGTTGAGGGTTGTTTCATCATTTATTAAACCCGTTAAAGTAAAATATGGATATTTATATTTTCCATTTTGGCTTTAAAGTAAAATATAGTATTTTATATTTTCCATTTTGGCTTTAAAGTAAAATATAAATATTTATATTTTCCATTTTAGTCTTCAAGTAAATTATAAACAGTCTTTTAAAACAATTCTTTTTAGATATGGACAATTTTCATCCCGGTAGCTATAAACAAGGCTACCAATACAAATATTTCGTTCCATCATTGATAAATCGTTCCTGGAACTTTCGAAACAACAGAATTCTGGAGTTGCTCGAGCAAGTCTCATTGAGCCTGGGAGAACTAAATTCTTACGCAAAATTTGTTCCGGATATTGGTCTTTTTATTCAATCATATGTTACAAAAGAAGCTGTCACTTCCAGTAGAATAGAAGGCACAAGAACAAATATTGAAGAGGCATTCTACGATGAATTGGATATAGATCCTGAGCACCGGAATGACTGGATAGAAACCAAAAAATATCTGGAAGCAATGAATTTTTCGTTGGATGCGTTGAGCCATCTCCCACTTTCCAGCCGTTTACTGAAAGAAACTCATTCAGTTCTTCTCTCGCATGTCAGGGGAAAAACAAAAAATCCCGGAGAGTTTAGAACATCACAAAATTGGATCGGCGGTGCTTCTATCAAAGATGCCGTTTTTGTTCCTCCGAGTGCAGAATATGTTGATGATTTGATGTCAGATTTGGAAAAATTTCTTCATAATGAAGAGATATCTGTCCCAAAAATAATTAGAATTGCCATAGCTCACTATCAGTTTGAAACCATACATCCTTTTCTTGATGGTAATGGGAGGATTGGCAGACTTCTGATTACTCTCTATCTGATTTCTGCCGGCCTTCTTGATAAACCTTTGCTTTATACTTCAGATTTTTTTGAGAAAAACAAAAGTCTTTATTACGATAAACTGACTTTTTGCAGAGAAAAAGGGGATTTAGAGGGATGGATTATTTTCTTTCTGAATGCGGTGGAAACAACTGCGAAGGAGGCAATTTCTTCTTTGAGTAAAATCGTTGAACTTAAAGATCGATTAACCAAGGAAAAAATTATTGGTTTGGGCAAAAAAGCACAAAAGGCACAACTTTTGCTGGATCAACTCTTTAGAAGGCCAATCATAAATGCCTCTGAAGCTGAAAAATTGCTTTTTATCTCCCCAAAAACAGTCAATGTTTTGCTCAGACTTTTTGAGGAAAAACAAATAATTGTAGAAATAACAGGCTTTAAAAGAAATAGAATTTTTGCTTTTAGAGAGTATCTTGAAATTCTGAAAAAATAAAAACTTCATCGGAAATTTGTGTTTATATTTTCCATTTCGCCCTTAAAGTAAAATATAAATATTTATAATTTCCATTTTGGCTTTAAAGTAAAATATAAATCAGGTGAATTGACTTTTATCGATAATTAAAATAAAGTATCTTGCTTTTTTAATCAGGAGTTCTTTATGGCAAGATTTCAAACAATTCCCGTGTTGTCTCTCTTTTTTGTTTTATTCTTTTTTAACACCAATCTGTTTTCACAATGTTCGGATGCAGGGGTTTGTTCTGTTGGTGGACACACAGATGGAACACATTCAAACAGCATCTCTCTTACATATGTTCTTGGGGGTAGTGGCAAACCTGAAAGTGTAACATTTCACACTGTAAACCTCTCGGGAGGGTTTAGTCTCGGAGGGGGATATCAAGTTGATTTAAACATCCCTTTTTCTACTCAGGCTGGAGAAAGTTTTTCAACTTCCGGTCTTGGTGATCTTTCACTTATCGCTTCCAAACAACACGAAGTCAGTAAAAACATTTCATTCTTGTTTTCGCTGGGATTTAAATTGCCTACGGGTGCCGTTCACCTCAAAAATGATGCACCTCAAATTTATCAGTCAGGATTGGGAACATACGATATCCTTGCCGGAGCGGGATTTATCTACAGACAATTCGATTTTTTGATAGGATTTCAGATACCGTTTGGCAGAAGTGAAAACAAAGACACAAGACTTCAAAGAGCCCCCGATTTAATGATTCGAGGAGGATATTCATATCTTTTTGGAGAAAGTGCCGTAAAAGTGGAGTTAATTGGAATTAAACGACTTGGTCTCTCCTCCCGGTTATACATCCCAAATCCATGGGTTTCCACCATTGCAGGTACAGAAAGTTTTGTTGATGTAGATGGAAGTGATCAAACACAGCTAAATATTGGTTTAGGATTTAACACAAAAATTAGCAACAGAGTTAAAGTTGATGTTTACGGCGCCATGCCACTTTTAAAGAGGGACAACAATATTGACGGTTTAAAAAGAGCATTCACACTTTCAGTGGGAGTTGGGTATCTGTTTTAAAGGATTTTTTTGTAAAAACAAAAATTATTGGAAACTAAGAGAATAGCAGACTTGCCTTTTAAATTTATCAGTAATTAGTGATAATAAAAATGTTTCAAAAAGAGAAGTGCAGTTGAAAGATGGGCTTAAGTTTATCGAAAACCCATTCCCAAGAAGTATGTCAGCCCCCTGAAAGTCTTCTTTAATTTCATCCCATTGTTTTATTTCTGAGTCTACCATTATACTATGCCTTTGGACTTTATCTTTTGATCAATTTGTATAGGGATCAATAAATTTGTTCCGACACTATGGTTGATTAATCCGTTGTGTTGCAACCTCCCAACGATGATCGCCGGATGAGTCCCAAATTTTAGTGCATAATCTTGAATTTTTCTTAGCGTGAGATTATTGTCAGAAACTACTTCAGCCTCTTGTTCTTTCGAAAAAGTCACTTTTATGGCAAAATCATCCGCTTCTTTTTCTTTTTCTATATTCATTTCCGGATATTCAAAACTCTCGAGGAAAATATCTTTCTTTCCGTGTAACAGGATGTGTCCTATCTCATGAAAGATTGTAAACCAAAAAATATCATTTCTTTTAAACCTGCCTGAGATTTGAATTAATGGAGTTTCACCCGCCAACCAACGAGTAGCACCATTAATAGGTGCTTTTGGCAAACATGGAGTGTAAATTAATTTTACACCTGCGGCAAGAAGTAATTCTTTAAGTTTTTCAAGATAATCATCCGGATGTGCTACCATTAGTTTCTTTATTTCAGGCAGAGTGGATTTCAGTTTTATGGCAGAATAACTTTCAGACTGAATGTTCGCTGCTTCAATCTCCCCTTTTCGTAACCAAGCCGATATGGCATAAGGTTCTCGAGAGTGAGCAAGAGAAATTCTGAAGGCTACCTTTAACTGTTGGTTAAAGTAATAGTTCTCCCAGGAAGTAAAAGAAGAAAAGCTGAAAAATGCTAATAACGCCCCTGTTTTTTCTTCGGGTGTTTTGACTTCCGGCAACCAACCCTTTTTTACCATATCATTAACTGGAAATTTTTTCATCCAGGATTGACTTTCTTTCAGCAGATCATTCCTTTTTTCACGGGCTTTGAATTCATCATAGAGCCGTTGTTTGTTCACCCAAAAATGTGCAGGAATTCTCAGAACATTCTCAAACGCCATCGCCATATCAGGGGTGATAGAACTATCTCCATTAATGATAGCGATAACGGTTTTTTCAGGTTTTTCAGAGCGTAATGCGAACTCTTTGATACTCATTCGCATTTCCTCAAGCTTTTCAGCCAATGTTTCACCGGGATGGAAAACAATTTGAGGAAAAAACTGGTTTTTGATTTCTTTAGTCATGATAGTCAACTATTTCAATTATTTCTATAATTTTTATTTGTGCCCAAATGAAATTGCCTGATTCATTTGTTGGGATTGGTTTTTCTTACGGTTCGAAGATCAATCTGTAAGGGTGTTCAAGATCACAACTCCATTGTCCTTTTCTATCTCCTTTTAATTCATGGAATCTTCCGGGAGCGAATCTGACATCCTCAAGAGTTGTTGCAGCATATAAATCCAACAACCGAGTGTGAAACCTTTTGGCTCCGATAATTCCCATTTCTTTTTGGCATCTTTTATAATCATTTGCCAATTTTTCTAATTTTTTAGAACTGAATAAAATTTCCATTTAAAATATAAGATTTTTTTTGGTTAACAGTAGGTGTAAATTAAAACATTGTATTTGGTTTGCCATTCTTATTATAAATTCAAAGAATAAAATTACAAAACGCCATCAATTGATCCTTAAACTTTCTCATCAAACGACCCCCTGCCCACCCAAAAATGAGCGAATAAAGAGGCAATCCATAAAAAACCCCTGCTCTAACGAAATTTTCTTGTTATAACCCCTTATAAGTTGAAAAAAATGCATGTTTATTGTTGGTGACTACAGCACTTATTTCCTCAAAATTTCGTATTTTTAAAATTCGGAAAAACAGGATATCATAATGCAATTTACCATAAACAGTATAGCTTTCGACAAGCTGATAACAAAAGTACTCCCGGCTGTACCGCTGCGGACACCAATGCCCATCCTCGAGAACATTCTGGTTGAATTTGGCGACGGTGAATTAACCCTTACTGCCAACGATCATGAAGTTGCGATTAGTGTAAAAGACCTCGTTACCTGCGATGGGTCTGCAAGATTTATTGTAAAAGGAAAACTTCTGAGTGATTTTGTTAAATCGCTCGGAGATACACAGATTCGAGTGGTTATTGAAGAGCAAAGAATTGTAATGAAAACCGATGTGGGTCACTACAATTTTAATTATGCTTCCCCCGAAAACTTTCCCGGCTTCAGCAGAATAGCCACCGATAAAACTCTTGAAGTGGATGCAAAACTCCTTAAAAAAGCGTTACAATCTGCCGTTTTTGCTGTTAGCAAAGACTCTGCAAGGGTTGCAATGACAGGGGTTCTCATCGACATGAAAGAAGATGGTACCCATTTTGTTGCCACCGATGCACACAAGCTTGTTAAATTTTCAGCCACGGCATTAAAACATGATGAACCGATGGCAATTGTTATGCCGGGCAAAACAGTGAACATCCTCACAAAACTTCTTGAAGATGGAACTGTAATACTCAGCTACTCAACCAGTGGAATGCTTATTGAAACAGGAAGTGCTAAACTTGTTTCCCGTCTTATCGAACACAAATTCCCCGAATACAGCGCGGTAATTCCTTTGGACAGTCCAAACAAACTTACGATTAGCAAAGCACCATTTGCTTCGGCAACCAGAAGAATGCTTTTGTTAAGCAATAAAAATTTCCAACTCGTTAAAGTTACACTTGATAAAGAGGAAATTCTGCTTAATACCGAGGATCAGGAAAGTGGATCCAAAGCTGATGAATCTGTTCCGGCTAATTATATCGGAGAAAAATTTACAATAGGATTCAAAACAGAGTCGCTGCTTGATTTGTTGAACAACATTAACTGTGATGATATGGTAGTTGAATTGGTTTCACCTGCAAAAGCAGCTATTTTTAAACCGCTTAAACAGGATGAAAATGAGGACTTATTAATGCTCCTCATGCCAACACGCTTAAATACTTTATGATCCTGAGATCTCTTGATCTAAAAAATTTCCGGTTACATTCGACTACACATTTGGAATTCTCCCCCAAATTAAATTTTCTGATTGGGGGAAATGGAAGGGGAAAAACAACGGTACTTGAGGCTATTTACCTTATTTGTACCACAAAAAGCTTCAGATCGGCAACGGACCCGGAGATGTTAAACTTTGGGTCCGGAACCTATGAAATAAGTGCTTCCATTGACAGTTTCACTGATCACAAAATCAGAATATTTTATAGCAGGGAAGAGAGTAAACGGGTTTATTTTAAGGACGCAAAACCGCTGTCACGATCTGCGGATATAATTGGCAGGTTTCCCGTGGTGGTGTTAACTCCTGCTGATCTGGAATTAACACACGGTTATCCTGCTGACAGAAGAAAATTTGTTGACTCGGTTATTTCACAGTCGAGCGAAGTGTATCTCAGCACTCTTCTCGATTACAACAGAACACTTAAACAAAGGTCGTCACTTTTATACAAACTAAAAGACTTCAGGTCGAAAATTTTGTTGGATGAACTGGAAGCCTGGGATGAAAAACTTGTGAATGCAGGCACGGTGCTCATTAAAATGAGAAGAAAGTTCATGGATGAATTCAAGGATTATCTCACCGAATCATACTCTCATATTATCCCGACAAGTCGGGAAGAAATTCCACACATAGAATATGACTCTTTTGCCGGCGAAGACGATGATACCGCCAAGGTGTTTCATGCAACAATTGCGCACAACAAAGAAAATGAGATAAGAAGAGGCACCAATCTTGTTGGACCACACAAAGATGATTTTGTATTCAGAATCAACGGGAATTCCCTCAGGACCTACGGGTCTCAGGGGCAGCATAAATCGTTTCAGGTTGCTCTAAAGTTTGCACAGTTTTTTTATCTCAAAAACATCTTAAAAAACACTCCGTTTTTCCTGCTTGATGATGTGTTTGGTGAGCTTGATAAAAGCCGGGCGATTGCAATCAGCAATTATCTAAAAGAAGTGGGGCAGGCGTTTATAACGCTTACAGATTTTTCGAATTATGAATTCTTGAAAAAGGATGAGAACGACTCAACCATTTTCATTAACCCTTAAAATTGTAATAACTAAAAGTTAAAGAGACTTTTTTTAACTTTTTTGGTTGATTAAAACATGGCTAAAAAGATTGTTATCTCTGTTGGTGAAGTGATTAAAAACGACCCTGCTTTCAGCAGAGTAAGGGAAGTATTTGAAAAAGAGGAAGTATATGAAGAGTTTTTTCTCATATTTCCGGAACTTGCCGGTCATGTATTACCTGAAAAATATGAGAACGGGATATTAAAAATTAAGGTGGATAACCCTTCACTAAAAAACGATTTGAAGTTTAACGAAGAATTATTGATTAATAAAATGAATACACACTTTAAGTGTGAAAGAATAAAACAAATAAAGTTTTCACGATAAAAACGGAAAAAAACAGTAAAAATGAGTGAACAAAAAGGTATTCCTAACGGAAATGGGAATGATTACAGCGCTTCCAGTATAAATGTCTTAAAAGGACTGGAAGCAGTAAGAAAACGCCCCGCAATGTACATCGGAGATGTGGGAGCCAGGGGTCTTCATCACCTTATTAATGAAGTGGTTGACAACAGTATAGATGAGGCTCTTGCCGGATATTGTGATACTATTAGTGTTGTTATCAACCCGGATAACAGCGTAACCGTTGAAGACAATGGTCGTGGTATTCCTGTTGATATCCATGAAGAAGAGCAAAAGTCTGCCCTTGAAGTGGTTATGACAGTTCTTCACGCAGGTGGTAAATTTGATAAAAACTCTTATAAAGTATCAGGCGGTCTCCACGGAGTGGGTGTTTCTGTTGTGAATGCTCTCTCTGAATGGATGAGAGTTGAAGTAAAAAGAGATAAAAAAATCTACTTTATGGAATTTAAAAGGGGAGACATGACAACTCCTCTTAAAGTAATTGGCAAGTTGAAAGAAGATGTCACCGGAACAAAAGTTACCTTTATGCCCGATGATGAAATTTTCAAAACCATCAACTTTAAATATGATACCGTAACGGCAAGAATGAGAGAGCTCGCATATCTCAATAGAAATGTAAGCATAGCTTGTAAAGATACCCGCGAGGGAAGTGAGGAAGAGGATCTTTTTCACTTTAAGGGTGGACTTGTTGAGTTTGTTGCTTATATGGATGGTTCAAGAAAACCTCTTCACAAAACAATTTACATCGAGGGTGAAAGAGAAAACACTCCGGTGGAAGTTGCTTTCCATTATAACGAAGAATTTTCGGAAAACATCTTTTCATATGTAAACAACATCAATACACATGAAGGTGGAACCCATCTTGTCGGGTTTAAAGCTGCACTTACGAGAACACTTAATTCTTATGCGGCAAAAAACAACTTGTTAAAAAACACAAAAATTACTCTTTCGGGAGATGATTTCCGTGAGGGGCTCACTGCTATTATCTCTGTTAAAGTTATGGAGCCCCAGTTTGAAGGGCAAACAAAAACCAAACTTGGTAACAGCGAAACCAAATCTGCAGTTGAAACTCTTGTAAATGAAAAACTTGCCGAATTCCTGGAAGAAAATCCGGGTGTGGGTAAAAAGATTGTTGAAAAAAGTCTTAGGGCAGCAGAAGCAAGAGAAGCTGCAAGAAAAGCTCGTGATCTCGCCAGAAGGAAAAATGCTCTCGACAGTTTTGATCTTCCCGGTAAACTTGCCGACTGTTCAATCACCGACCCCGAACACTGCGAAGTTTATATCGTCGAGGGTGACTCGGCGGGTGGCTCTGCAAAACAGGGACGCGATAGAAGATTCCAGGCGATTCTTCCGCTCAAAGGTAAAATCCTTAATGTAGAAAAAGCCAAACTGCACAAAATCCTTGAAAACAATGAAATTCAGGCGATTATTGCTGCTATGGGATGTGGTATTGATACCGAATTTGATCTGGCAAAACTAAGATATGGCAAACTTATTCTCATGACTGATGCGGATGTTGATGGAAGCCATATTCGTACTTTGCTCCTCACTTTCCTCTACAGATATATGAAAGATCTGATAATCACGGGTAAGGTTTATATTGCTCAGCCACCGCTTTACAAAGTGAAAAAGGGAAAAGAAGAGTTTTATGCTTTTGATGAAAAAGAAAGAGATGAAATTCTTAAAAGACTCAGGGCAAATCAGCGAAAAGCAACTTCGACTGAAACTGATGGAACTGAAGAATATGATGATGAAGGAAACATTAAAGGTGTTGTGATCTCCCGCTATAAAGGTTTGGGTGAAATGAATCCACTTCAACTTTGGGAAACCACAATGAATCCTGAAACCAGAACTATTTTGCAAGTAAACCTTGAAAATGCGGCTGACGCTAACAGACTTTTTGAGGTTTTGATGGGCGACGATGTGGAACCGAGAAGGTTGTTCATCGAGAAAAACGCCAAATATGTAAGAAATTTAGATATATAAAGAAGAGATTAAATCAGTATGTCAAATATGTTTGATAAAATCATCCCCGTCTCACTTGAAGAAGAATTAAAATCTTCTTACATCGATTATTCGATGTCGGTAATTGTCTCAAGAGCATTACCTGATGTGCGCGATGGATTGAAGCCCGTACACAGAAGAGTATTATTTGGAATGCACGATCTGGGGAATTACTACAACAGACCATATAAAAAATCTGCAAGAATTGTGGGTGAAGTTCTTGGTAAATATCATCCACACGGCGATTCTTCGGTTTACGATGCCATGGTTAGAATGGTTCAGGAGTTTTCATTAAGATATCCCCTCATTATGGGGCAGGGTAACTTTGGTTCTGTGGATGGTGATTCAGCTGCAGCAATGAGATATACCGAGGCAAGACTTGCAAGGATATCCGAAGAAATGCTTCGTGATCTCGATAAAAACACGGTTAACTTTGTTCCCAACTTCGATGACTCGCTCCAGGAACCTTCAGTGCTTCCTTCCTACCTTCCCAACCTCTTGATCAATGGATCCAGTGGTATCGCTGTAGGTATGGCAACAAATATCCCACCCCACAACATCACTGAAACCATCAACGGGGTTATTGCCCTTATTGATGATCCCTCGATTGATATTGATGGATTGATGAAATATGTAACCGCACCCGATTTCCCGACAGGTGGAATTATCTACGGCTATTCTGAAGTGAAAAGTGCCTACCACACCGGAAGAGGAAAACTTATTGTTCGCGCCAAAGTGAACACCGAAACTCAGAAAAACGGCAGAATCCACATCATCGTCACCGAACTTCCTTATCAGGTGAATAAATCAACTCTGCTTGAGAGAATCGCTCAACAGGTAAAAGATGGAAAACTTCTGCACATCTCCAATTTACGAGATGAATCTGATAGAGACGGTATGCGTGTTGTTATCGAGTTAAAAAAAGATGCTCAACCAGCTGTGGTTCTTAACCAGCTTTATAAACACACACAGATGCAGGTAACTTTTGGTGTTATCATGCTTGCTCTTGTTAACGGCGCTCCAAAGGTTCTAAACCTTAAAGAGATGATGCACTATTTCCTTCTTCACAGAATGGATGTGTTGATTCGCAGAACCCGTTTTGAACTGGATGCAGCAGAACGCAGAGCTCATATTCTTGAAGGTTACATCATTGCTCTCGATAATATCGATGAAGTTATTGCTGTAATTAAGGGATCAAAAGATACAGAAACCGCCCGTAAAAATTTGATGGAACGGTTTAAACTCTCCGAAATCCAGGCAAAAGCAATCCTCGATATGAGATTACAACGCCTCACAGGTCTCGAGAGGAAAAAAATTGAAAATGAGTATAAAGAACTCATAAAATTGATCGAAAAATTGAGAGGCATCCTCGAAAGTGAAGAGAAGAGAAACCTGATTATCAAAGAGGAACTCATCGCTCTCCGTGAGAAATTTGGCGACGAAAGACGCACCGAAATTATCTACGATTATGAAAATTTTTCTCTCGAAGATATGATTGCTGAAGAAGATGTGGTTGTTACCATCTCTCACCGAGGCTTCATCAAAAGATTCCCTGCAAGTGGATACAGAAAACAGAAACGCGGTGGAAGAGGTGTAACAGGAGCCGGAACAAAAGAAGGCGATTTTGTCGAAACGATGTTTGTTGCTTCAACCCACCACTACATCATGTTCTTTACTGATAAAGGGCGCTGCTACTGGCTGAAGGTGCATGAGGTACCCGATGTTGGAAGATCAGCTCTTGGTCGGTCGATTCTCAATCTGATTGAAAAAACACCGGATGAGCAGATAACAGCTTTTGTTACCGTAAAAGAGTTTAAAGATGATCAGTTCCTGATTATGGCAACCAGAAATGGTATTATCAAGAAAACCGTTCTTTCTGCTTATGGAAATGTAAGACGCGGTGGAATTATTGCTCTCAATCTGAATGATGGCGACTCGTTAATTAGTGCAAAACTTTGTGAAATCGGTGATAATGTTATCATTGGTACTCACGATGGTATTGCAATCAGATTTGACGAAAGTGCCGTTCGCGACATGGGCAGAGCTGCCACAGGTGTTATCGGTATCAGACTTGAAAAAGGTGATTTTGTAATCGGTTCACTGGTTATCAAACGGACAAGCACCGTAATGGTAGTCACCGACAAAGGTTACGGAAAGCGCTCTGATGTTAATGATTACCGCATCACCAATCGTGGTGGAAAAGGCATCATTACCGTTAAAACCACCGAAAAAACCGGTAAGTTGATGTCAATCATGGAACTCAACGATAATGATGAACTTATCTGTATCACATCAGGTGGAATGGTCATTAAAATGGCCGCCAAAGATATCCGCACAATGGGTAGAAATACACAGGGTGTAAGGATTATCAACCTGAAGGATCATGATTCCATCACCGATATCGCCAAAGTTGTTCCCGACGATGATGATACTGCCGGTGAAAACGGAGATGCAGAGGAAACACTTCTTTAATGCAATAATGCAATAATGCAATAATGCAGTAATGCAATAATGTTTTAAGCCTCTTCAGAAATGGAGGGGCTTTTTTTTAATCCAATAATCCAATAATCCAATAATGCAGTAATATTTGATCCATATGCATTCCAAAATCCCAAAATCATTCTAATTCAGTTGAAACTGTCTCCAAGTATATTATTGGATTACTGCATTACTGGATTATTGGATTCCAAATATATTATTGCATTATTGCATTAAAATCAGTCTCCCACCCTTTTTTTAAGGAACAGTGGAAAGAGCCACCAGATAAAAAGAATTAATATCCCCACAAAAGTGGAGACTAATATACTTGTAGTGGTATCAAGTACCTGCCACACCACCAACTGCGTTACGAGTATCAAGGCAAATGATAAAAACAGAAGCCCAATTAATATCATCCGTGTTGCAAACAACTTAAAAGTCATTCTGTTAATCAACGGGCGGATAAGACGGTGATGTGCCGCAGGAGCGCTAAAAAACACCATGCTGCAAATTGAGCAGAGGAAAGTTGCTGTAAAAACCCACTTTTCAAAGGGATGGATTTTCCCAAAACTTTGGTTAAAGGGGAGGACAACAAGAAAAGCCGTTAAAACCTGGGCTCCCTGCAGCAGAATACGCAACTCCTGAAGCATGTCGTTTAAACTTCTTCCTTCAGGATTTTCCAAATCTTCTTTGGTGGGCTCTATATTTGTTTTTTGATTAAGGTCTTCCATAAAAACTCTTTTTTAGCTTTCTAAAAGCAGGCAATATCTACACTGACGAAAAACACTTTGTTTTACAGACGGGTGAAATATAATATTAATTGTGAACAAAATCAGGATTATTTGTCACAAATTAGAAAAACCGAAAGCTTTAGCCAGCCAGATCAACTTTTATTACAAAATTTCGATATTAAAAACACGCCATATTAAGATTTAGTGTGATGGTCATATTAAATCCATTAAAAGCACCTTTTGTGTCCTCAAAAAACTGTCCTTCAAGCGGTTTTGTGTTGGTTGCCTCATAAAGTTTTAACCACTCAGGATCACTAACTGAATAAGAATAATATGGCTTAAAGACAAGGTATGCTCCTGATCCTCCCGGATCTCCGATAATAAAAAGCCATCCTGTGTTAAATCCGATGTAACTGTCCATATCAAGTCGCTTTAGGCCTCTGCCTTCTATCTCGGTTTCAAATTTGATGTTTGTGAAAGCCGCTTCAATAAATGGACCTGTGTAGATGGGGTCGAAACCATAAACCAGTGCCCCCATTATATTTATGGAGTGGAGATCAAGGTCAATTTTTCGATGGGTGATGGAACCGGGAGCGATTTTTGCTGGGTTGCCTTCTGCGATCAAAGTTCCACTGTGTGTTGAATAACCAAGCTCAAGAATTAAACCATTCCAAAAGAAACCGGTGGAAAGAGCCAAACCTGAGAAACTTGATTTCTCCATATATTTTGAAAGAATAGGTCTTTTTTGACGGTTGTATTCATGAATAAACATATCCAGACCCGTGGAGTTGGCATACATAAAACCATATCCACCACCAATAAAAAATGACGGGACTCCCTCTGGATACCAGTCATCAAAAATTTGGGCTCGCGACATATAACCGAGAGATAAAACAAGTGAAAGAAGTAAGATTTTTTTAATGGTCAACCTCAACAATTGGAATTTAAAAATCAATTTGGTTTAGAACAAATACCCGAAAAATAAAATCAACACCGGAAAAAGGAAATCTTTTTATTGGTCTGAGAATAAATATTTTTCAGGGTTCCAACTATTATACATTTGGAACAAAGAAAATGTTTGCGGAATCGATCATTTTGTGTAATTTAAATCAACAAGTAATTGCTTTTCTTCAATTTATCGGAAGCGAAATGCTTAGTGAACAAACCGGACTCTTTTTCCCCTCCGGTTTAACAAAAATGAAGTATAATCATGATCGATTATCTTTCTCAAATCAACTTCTCCATGTGAGATTCCTCTCTCTTATTGTCAAATTTCACACCCTGCATCCCCCAGTCAATAAATCCAACAGTCCCAATAATATCTAATAACGGAGGAAGCAAGTCTGACTATGTAAAAACTTTCATGTCAGAGTTAAAGGCAAAAAATCCGGCAGAAGCCGAGTTCCACCAGGCAGTTCAGGAAGTAATTGAATCCCTTGAACTGGTTTTAGAGCGCCATCCAGAATATCGCTCCACCAAAATAATTGAAAGAATAGTTGAACCCGAAAGAGTAATTATGTTCAGGGTGCCATGGCTTGATGATGAAGGTGAGGTACAGGTAAATCGTGGTTTCAGAATAGAGATGAATTCAGCTATTGGTCCCTACAAGGGAGGATTAAGATTCCACCCGTCGGTTAATCTTGGAATTCTAAAATTCCTTGCTTTTGAGCAGGTATTTAAGAACAGCCTGACGACACTTCCGATGGGAGGAGGAAAAGGAGGTTCTGATTTTGATCCAAAAGGCAAGACCGACAACGAAGTGATGAAATTTTGTCAAAGTTTCATGACTGAACTCCAGCGCCACATTGGTCCCAATACGGATGTACCCGCGGGCGATATTGGAGTGGGTGGTAGAGAGATCGGATTCCTTTTTGGTCAGTATAAACGAATCAGAAATGAATTTACGGGCGTTCTTACGGGTAAAAGCTTAAATTGGGGCGGTTCACTCATTCGTCCCGAGGCAACCGGTTATGGATGCGTCTATTTTGCCAGTGAAATGTTAAGAACCCGCAGAGAAACTCTCGACGGGAAGATGTGTCTTGTTTCAGGAAGTGGAAATGTGGCTCAATATACCACTCAAAAAATCCTTGAACTCGGTGGTAAAGTTGTAACACTCTCCGATTCTGCAGGTTTCATTTATGATGAAAAAGGAATAGATGAAGATAAATTGGCATTTGTTCTTAATCTGAAAAATGTTCGCAGAGGAAGAATATCAGAATATGCCGATAAATATAAAGAAGCTGTTTACACTCCATTCTCAGGAACAGAGACATACAATCCACTCTGGAACATCAAAGCAGATTGTGCCTTCCCGTCGGCAACCCAAAATGAAATAAACGCCATTGACGCACAAAATCTTGTCAATAATGGAGTCTATGTTGTTGCAGAAGGTGCTAACATGCCAACCACCTATGATGGAGTTCAGATATTCCTGCAAAAAGGAATACTCTACGGACCGGGTAAAGCAGCAAATGCCGGTGGTGTTGCTGTTTCCGGACTTGAGATGGCTCAAAACAGTATGCGTCTGAACTGGACAAGCGAAGAGGTTGACAATAGATTAAGGTTGATCATGCACTCAATCCACAGTGCTTGTGTTTCGGCAGCTGACAGATTCGGTACCCCGGGTAACTATGTTAATGGTGCCAACATCGCAGGCTTCCTCAAGGTAGCTGATGCAATGCTCGACCAGGGTGTTGTATAACATCATTTATTAATCATCAAAATGAAGTGTAAATGACGATTATCGATCCCAACTGGGTAGAACATGGATACGGAACCCGATTCCAGGGCTTCCAGAATCTGATGAGACAGAGAATTAGAGATATCCTGATAGTATCATCTCTTTACGATCTCTATCTTTTTGAAGAGGACGGAAGACTTTATGAACTGATAAGGAACGAGTATCTAAGTTTGCAGTTAAGCCACTCTCCCGAGCTCACCAGAGTTTCGAAGGGCTACGAGGCTATTGCTCTGCTTGAAGAAAAAAACTTCGAGATGGTGATCATTACACTCCACACTGAAGATATCAAACCCGTAAAACTTGCGGGGATGATAAAGGCGATGAATAAGAAGTTCCCGGGGCTCGATATTTCGATTCCGGTTGTGTTGCTCGCGTTCGATAACCGGGAACTTTCTGAATTGATCCAACACTCCAACATGTCAGTCTTCGACAAAATATTTATCTGGCAGGGCGATTTTCGTCTGATAATTGGTATAATTAAATATTTCGAAGACCGCCTCAACATGCAACATGATACCAACATGGTTGGGGTGCAATCGATCCTGGTGATCGAAGACAGTATCCGTGATTATTCAAGTTTTCTCCCTGTAATCTATACCGAGATCATCCAACAGTCAAAAAGACTTGTGGCTGAGGGGATTAATCTTACTCACAAATTCCTCAGAATGAGAGCCCGACCCAAAATTTTCCTTGCTCAAAATTATGAAGAAGCCTGGGCATTTTTTAATGAATACAAAGAGTATATCCTGGGGATCATATCGGATATCGATTTCCCAAAAGGTGGCAAAACTCTTCCAAGAGCGGGAATAGAATTCGCCGAGGAAGTTAAAAAAGTACACTACGATATTGCGATTCTACTCCAGTCGAGTGAATCAAAATATGAGAAGGACGCCCATGAAATTGGCGCCTCATTTTTAAAGAAGGGTTCACCAACTCTCCTCATTGAACTCCGTGCTTTCCTGAAGGCATATTTCAGTTTTGGTGATTTTGTTTTTCGTTCGCCCGAAGGTTCAGAAATTGGCAGGGCTGCAAACCTTTATGAAATGGAAATTGCACTCACAAATGTACCCCCCGAGAGTATTAAATACCACGCCGAGAGGAACAACTTTTCAAACTGGTTTAAAGCAAGAACCGAGTTTTGGCTCTCAGAGCAGTTGCGATCTGTTAAAGTAACAGATTTTAACTCCCTCGAACAACTGCGAAAACACCTCATAACCTCACTGAGAAACTACAGAAGACTAAGACAGAGAGGTATTTTAACCGACTTCCACAAAGATTCTTTTGATACATCCACCAGTTTTGCCCGAATTGGCGGCGGATCCCTTGGTGGGAAAGCGCGTGGTCTGGGATTCTTAAACATTCTTATAAACAATTATGAACTTCACCATCAGTTTGAAGGGACAAGAATCTCTGTTCCCGTTGCAGTGGTAATCGGAACTGAAGTATTTGACCAGTTCCTCGATGAAAACAACTTGAGAAGTTTTGCCCTTAACTGTGATAACGATGAAGAGATTAAAGAACGATTCCTCAAAGCTGAGGTTTTCTCTGAAGAAATTATTGCCAACCTTATGTCGTTTCTTGATCTCATCAAAACACCACTCGCCGTGAGGTCTTCAAGCCTTCTTGAAGATTCACAGTATCATCCTTTTGCCGGGGTTTATTCCACATTGATGATCCCAAACAACAATCCCGACCAGTTTTTAAGGTTAAAAGAACTTGTAAACGCAGTTAAACTTGTGTTTGCTTCCACATACTTTCAAGAAGCGAAGAACTATATAGCTGCCACCTCCTACAGGCATGAAGAGGAAAAAATGGCGGTTATCATCCAAAAAATGGTAGGTACCAATTTTGACGGCAGGTTTTATCCCACTTTTTCGGGAGTTGTAAAGTCATATAATTTTTATCCATTAGCCCCACAGGTTTCAGAAGATGGAATTGTTGCTGTTGCTCTTGGACTTGGGAAATGGGTGGTTGAAGGGGGCGAGACAGTAAGGTTTAGTCCACGCCACCCCAAACGGATAATACAGTTCCATAATCCCGATGAAGCCTTGAGAACAACCCAAAGGTCGTTTTATGCTCTCGATATGTCAACAAACACACTGTTTGCATCTCGGATAGAAGATATTTGCACCAAAAGTTTTGAAATTGAAACCGCAGAAAAAGATGGTACTTTACAGTATGTTGCATCAACCTACTCCCACAACAACCATGCAATTTATGATGGAATTTCCCGCGAGGGGACACGACTGATAACCTTTGCCCCCCTGCTAAAAAATAATCTTCTGCCTCTTGCCGCAATTCTTGAGTTAATAGTTGATATGGGCAGGTGGGGGATGGGAACTGAAGTGGAGATTGAGTTCGCTGTAAATCTGAATGTTGAAAGAGGGAAAAACAAGGAATTTTATATCCTTCAGATGAGGCCGATGGTTGTAAACACCGAAACTGAAAAAATACACCCGGAAAAACATCCCAAATCAGACCTGATTTGCCGTAGTGACGAAGTATTGGGAAATGGAATAATCGATAACATCCGTGATATCATCTATATCGATTCAGAGGAATTTGATCGCTCCAAAAGCAGGGTGGTTGCCGGAGCAATTGGTTATTTTAATTCAAAACTTATCAAAGATCAGGCACCTTATCTGCTTGTAGGTCCCGGAAGGTGGGGATCATTGGACCAGTGGCTGGGAATCCCAGTAACCTGGGCGAAAATCTCCGGCGCCGCCGCAATAATTGAGAACCAATTTAAAGATATAAAGGTTTTACCTTCACAGGGCTCCCATTTTTTCCACAACCTTACCTCATTTGCAATCGCCTACTTTACAGTTGGGAACGGAATCAGTGACAGTTTCCTCGATGGTGAATGGCTCAACTCACTTCCTGTGGAAGAGCAGAGGGAAGGGGTAAAACATATTCGCTTAAAAAACGATATCGTAATTAAGATGAATGCAACTCAAAAAGTCGGGATTATCCTTAAACCGACAATCGAGGAGGAAAAATGAAAGATAATATCGAAAAAAAAGGAGAGGTGTTTGAGGTCTGCCCACATTGCAACGCCCGTCTTACAAGTTGGGAGCAAGTGCTCCTCAAGGTTGACAGAGCACTTATTTGCAAAAAATGCTGGTATAAGATTATTCTTCCACCTGAAAACCCACTCGAACCGTTAGTTGACGAGGAATTAAAAAAATGAAAACTTATAATTCGTTTGATGTTGCCAAACAGCAAGTATATGAAGCTGCAAAAATTTTACATCTTGATGATGCAACCACCGAACTTCTTGCCAAACCTCAACGAGAGTTTGCTTTCACAATGCCTGTCCGACTCGATTCAGGGAAAGTGGCTGTATATGAAGGTTACAGAATTCAGTATAACACCGCCCGCGGACCCGCAAAAGGTGGAATAAGATTCCATCCCGACGAAACCGTTGATGTTATTCGTGCCCTCGCCTGTTGGATGACCTGGAAAACAGCAGTGGTTGACCTCCCCCTCGGCGGAGGGAAAGGTGGAGTTATTTGCAACCCAAAAGACCTTTCAGACAGAGAACTTGAAGCTGTATCCCGTGGATATATAAGAGCTGCTGCCGACTTTATCGGTACTGAAAAAGATATTCCAGCTCCCGATGTTTACACAAATCCGCAGACAATGGCATGGATGATGGATGAATATGAAACCATTGTAAGGAAACATTCATCGGGCATTCTTACCGACAAACCGCTGCAAATTGGTGGATCGGAAGGCAGAAGAGACGCCACTTCAAGAGGTGGAGTTATAGCCGTAAGAGAGGCGTGTAAACACTACCACATTAAACCCGAAAAATTTTCAATTCAAGGATTTGGAAATGCGGGACAGAGGTGTGCCTTGCTACATAAGGAAATTCTGGGTACCGGTGATCTGATAGCTGTTTCGGATTCCAAAGTTGGACTTTACAATCCAAAAGGCATAGATGTATCAAAACTTGTAACACACAAGTTAACCACAGGAAGTCTCGCTGGTTTTAGGGGAGCTGAAGAAATTGATCGTGACAGGGTTCTCGAAATCGAAACTGATATTCTTTATCCTGCTGCACTCGAAAACTCAATAAATGATAAAAATGCCGATCGAATTAAAGCCGGAATTATCTCAGAACTTGCCAATGGACCCACAACTCCTAATGCGGATCTTATCCTTTTTGAAAAAGGGGTGAAAGTAATCCCCGATATTCTTGCCAGTTCCGGCGGAGTGATAGTATCCTATTTTGAGATGGTACAGGATTCATCTTCTTTTTTTTGGGATGAAGAGGGAGTTAACAGAGGACTTGATCTGAAGATATCAAAAGGTTTCCGCTCTGTATTTAATGCTTTGGAAGAAAACAGAATCCATTCCCGGCTTGCGGCGATGGTTGTTGGTGTTGCTCGCGTTGCTGAAGCATGCAAAATTCGTGGATGGGTTTGATGAGGATAGTTATGAAAAACAGATTTATGTTCAAAGCTGTGTTTATTATTCTCCTGATTTTTTCTGTTACAATATCTGCTCAGGAGAAAGAGCTAAAAGCCGGTCCCACCCAATATAAGGGAGGGAATCCCGATTTTTATATCTTCCCCGGCAGGGCTGCGCTTATTGTATATTCTTCCCTGAATAATCTCTATTTTGAATGTACAACCGATTCAATTATTGGTCCCGTGTATGAAGTGGAAGAGAAGAGATATACGATACTTTTTGACACTCACCCACAGGTGATTGAAGTTAAGTGCCCCGGTTATAAATCGGCAATTATCACCACACCCGCACTTCAGCCATCCGATGTTGTCCCCTACTCTGTGGAGCCAAAACTTGGCGAAAATGATCCGGGAATGATAACCGTACAATTCACAGTTACCCCAACCGATGCCGATTTTTTCGTCGATTTTAAAAAAGTTGATCCCACAATCCCTCTTAAACTCAGCCCGGGAAATCACAAAATAAAGATCGTTAAAGAGGGTCACCCCACCTTTAAACAGGAAATCTTTGTTGATGAATCTCATTACCAGTTCGTTTTTAGACTGGAATAGGAGATATCTAATAAAATGCCCAAATCTCAGTTTTGTTTGCCATCCTCATGGGGTTGAAACCCCATGCTATTGGTTTAAATCGCTGAAAATAATCTACCAATAGTCCCGATTTAATCAAACATCCGTGTAATCTGTGAAAATCTGTGTAATCCGCGTAACTATCCCCCTCCCCCCACCAAAACTGAACCATATATACTAAAATACTGTTACAACATGTATTAACACAAAATATTGCCGTTTGTTTATTTATCTTTGTAAATTCAACAATTTATACTGACCTTAAAAATCACAATTTTTAGATTTCCCGGAAAAAAATGAAAAACCTCAGGACATTAAAGAAATATTTCCTTCGCTACAAAACAGCGCTTATAACGGGAATATTCTTCATAATAGTCTCCAACGCGTTCACAGTTTATGTGCCAATCATAATAAAAGACTCCCTAAACGATCTTCAACAAGGGATAGCTGAAAATAAACTTGTTGAATATGCCCTCCTGATTGTTGGATCAACACTTATGGCAGGGATATTCAGATTTATGATAAGGCAGACGATAATTGTAATTTCCCGCAAGATAGAATATGATCTCAGGCAGGATTTTTGGGAATATATCCAACATCTTTCACTCCGTTTTTTCCAGAATAACTCAACCGGAAACATAATGGCGCATGCCACCAACGACATAAGCGCCGTAAGGATGTTTATTGGTCCGGCGGTTATGTATTCCATTGACACAGGGGTCAGAATTATTATCGTGATCTCGATTATGTCGATGATCAGTTGGGAAGTGACCCTTTGGAGTTTAATTCCTCTCCCGTTCCTTTCATTTTTAGTATATGTTGTTGGGAAAAAAGTCCACAAACGGTTTACACTGATTCAGGAAAAATTTGCTGATCTTACAACCAAAGCTCAGGAAAACTTCTCCGGAATAAGAGTTATCAAGTCTTATATCGCAGAAGAAAGGGAAGTTGCCGAATTTGACAGATTAAGCCGTGAATACCTCGCGAGGAACATGAAACTTGTGAAAATTCAGGCACTTTTTCAGCCGACTCTTTTTCTCATCACGGGAATGTCGATTATTATCGCAATTTGGGCGGGTGGAACTGCCGTCATCAACAAAACTTTGATGATAGGTGATGTTACCGCTTTAATAATGTATCTTGGAATTTTAATCTGGCCCATGATCGCGTTTGGATGGGTAATAAACATCATTCAGCAGGCGGAAGCGAGTATGGCACGACTTAACAAATTGTGGTCGGAAGAACTCGAAATTGCAGATGTTGGGGAGGAAAATAGTCTTGTTAACGAGGTTAAAGGGGAAGTTGAGTTCAGGAATGTTTCATTCAAATATGGCGAAAATCTGCCCTTTGTTCTTCAAAACCTCAACCTGAAAATCCCTGCGGGGCATTCACTTGCAATTATGGGGAACACGGGAAGTGGAAAAACCACAATGATTAATTTGATTCCACGGTTGTTTGATGCCACCGAAGGTGAAGTGCTTCTCGACGGAGTGAATATTAAAGATATTTCTCTTAAAACAGTAAGAAGATCAATTGGTTTTGTGCCACAGGAAGCGTTTCTTTTTTCAGAAACGATAAAAAACAATATCTGTTATGGCAAACCTGATGCAACTGAATCGGAAATTACTGAAAGGGCAAAAATTGCACAATTTTCAAAAGATGTTTTGGAATTTCCGGAAGGATTTGAAACTGTTGTTGGCGAGAGAGGAATCACTCTTTCAGGTGGTCAAAAACAGAGGGCATCACTTACACGAGCTTTGATGACAGACCCTGAAATCCTGATTCTTGATGACTCATTTTCTGCTGTTGATACCCACACCGAAGAGGATATCCTCCAGGGTTTAAGAGGATTTATGAAAAACAGAACAACTCTGATGGTAAGTCACAGAGTCTCAACTGTGAAAGATGCAGATAAAATTGTAATCCTTGACAAAGGGATGATTGCCGAAGAAGGAACTCACGATGAACTCATCAAACTTAACGGTTTGTACGCAGGAATCTACAACAGACAACTGCTTGAACAGGAAATCGAAGAAATTTAAGGAATTGTAACATGGAATTAAAAAAAACAGTGTTTTTTGAAACAGAAGACGAAAATTATTACAAGGTTATTTAATTAAAATGGCAAAAAAGAACAGTTCTGAAGATGAAATATTAGGTAAGGCCTACGACGCGAAGCTGATGAAAAGGCTTCTTGGATTTGTAAAACCTTATAAAAAATATGTTATTCTGGCGATATTATTAAATATTCTGGTGGCGGGCCTTGGTCCCTTGCGCCCGTATTTAACCAAAATTGCAATAGATGACAAGATTTTTAACGGAGATCTTCACGGGCTTATGCTCATTTCGGTGGCGCTTATTGGTGCACTTGTGTTTCAGTCGGTTATCCAATATTTTCTCACCTATTTTACAAATCTCCTTGGTCAAAAAACCATTCTTGATCTAAGGGATAAACTTTTCAGACATACTCAGAAACTCTCAGTCAGTTTTTTTGACAGAACACCAATCGGCAGGATGGTAACAAGGGTAACAAATGATGTTGAATCGTTGAATGAACTCTTCACATCAGGAATTGTGATGGTGTTCAGCGATGTTTTTATAATTGTCTGGATTCTCGGTTTTATGTTTTTTATAAACTGGGAACTGGCGCTTATTACCCTTTCGGTGCTCCCTCTTTTAATTTATGGTACATTTTTGTTCCGGAAGAAGGTTCGCGAGTCATATCGTGATATCAGAAAATATCTTGCCCGTCTCAATTCGTATATGCAGGAGCATATCACCGGGATGGGGATTGTTCGTCTTTTTAACAAAGAAAAAGAAGAAGCCAAAAAATTCGCCCAAATTAACGGTGATCATCGGGATGAAAACATAAGATCTGTGTTTTATTATGCAGTTTTTTATCCCGGCGTGGAGTTAATTTCCTCAGCCGCAATTGCGCTCATAATCTGGTATGGCGGTGGTGATGTGGTGCAGAATAAAATTTCTCTCGGTGTACTTTTTGCGTTTATTCAATATACAGAAATGTTTTTTAGACCGATCAGAGACCTCTCTGAGAAGTATAACATTATGCAAACTGCAATGGCATCCTCAGAAAGAATATTTACTCTTTTAGATGACCAGTCATTTATTAAAAACCCGGAAAACCCTGTGCCACTTGATAAAGTAAAGGGAAAGATAGAGTTTGAAAAAGTCAACTTTGCTTACAATGAAGACAACCTGATTCTTAAAGATATCTCATTTGTCATCAATCCGGGTGAAACCGTCGCAATTGTTGGTGCCACGGGAGCGGGCAAAACCAGTATCATCAACATCCTTACACGATTTTATGATATTAATTCCGGAAGAATATTGGTTGACGGAGTTGATATAACAAAGGTGGATAAAAGAGAACTCCGCAGCAAGATTTCCATTGTGCTTCAGGATGTATTTCTCTTTTTTGGAACAATCAGATCCAATATCGGGATGAATAATCCGGGAATCTCCGATGAAAAAATTGTCGCATCAGCTCAACATGTCGGAGCCGACAGATTTATCCAAAATCTACCAAATCAGTATGATGAAGAGGTAAAAGAGAGAGGTGCAACACTCTCTGTGGGGCAGAAACAGTTAATCTCATTTGCAAGAGCTCTGGCTCACGATCCAAGTATCCTCATCCTCGATGAAGCAACTTCCAGTGTTGATACTGAGACTGAAAACATGATTCAGACGGCAATTGAAACCCTTCTCGAAGGAAGAACCGCCATCGTAATCGCCCACAGGCTATCAACAATCAGAAACGCCGACAAGATTATGGTTATGCACAAAGGTGAAATTAAAGAGATGGGTAGCCACGAAGAACTCCTCGAAAAAAGAGGACTCTACTATAAGTTGTATCAACTTCAGTATAAAGATCAGGAGGTGGTGCTTTCCAAATAATTTGGTTAATGCTTCATTAACTCTTCCGTTTGTATTATATTTCAGTAGATCAAATATAAATTACATACGGAGAAGAATTTAATATGTCAAAAACACCATTTATGACTCTGGAGCGATATATTATCGAAGAAGAGCGTAAACATCCCGGAGCTACGGGAGCGCTGTCAAGAATCCTTTCAGACCTCTCAATCGCTGCAAAAATCATCTCAAGAGAAGTGAACAAAGCCGGTCTTGCTGAGATACTTGGCTTTACAGGCAGTCAAAATGTCCACGGTGAATCGGTAAAAAAACTTGATATGTATGCTCATGATATGATTTTTAGAGCCATGGACCACGGCGGTCAACTTTGTATAATGGCTTCTGAAGAAGAAGAAGACATTATCCATATTCCCCACCACTTCACCATCGGAAAATATGTTCTTTTGTTTGATCCTCTCGATGGATCGTCAAATATTGATGCAAATGTGAGTATTGGTACAATCTTCTCAATTTTTAAAAGAGTTTCCGATGGAGAGGGTCCCGGAACACTTGAAGATTGCCTGCAACCGGGAACTGAGCAGGTCGCTGCAGGGTATATAATTTATGGTTCATCCACGATGCTGGTTTACACCACAGGTGACGGTGTTCATGGATTTACATTGGACCCCTCTATTGGTGAATTTATCCTCTCCCACCACAATATCAGAATCCCGGAAAAAGGGAAAATTTACAGCATAAACGAAGGAAACTACAAATACTGGCATCCCGGTCTCAAAAAATATATCAAATGGCTTCAGGAAGAGGACAAGGTGACGGAGCGACCATACTCAACCAGATATATCGGTTCGATGGTATCGGATGTTCACAGAACAATTTTATACGGTGGTATCTTTATGTATCCGGCAGACAGTCGGAACCCAAAAGGGAAATTACGACTCATGTATGAGTGTAATCCTGTTGCATTTATTGTGGAAGCTTGTGGAGGGAAGGCAATTACGGGTTATTCAAGAGTTCTTGAAGAGGTACCAAATTCACTTCATGAAAGATGCCCGATTTTTATCGGCAGCCCGTATGATATCGACAAAGTAGCCAAGTTTATTGCAGATACAGATGCAGAACTTGAAAAACCACTCTAATTAACAAAAAAAAGAGGCTGTCATTTGTGTGGCAGCCTCAACTAAACTTATTCGGCGATTTTAACCGATTTAATCTTTTCAGAGAGAAGAGAAATCAGATTGTCTTTGGATATCCCCTCAATAGTGAATTTACCCGATTTGATAATTATTTCGGGACCATCCCCTTGTTTGTTAAAAAACTTAAATAACATATAACCAAGTCTGTTTCTGTCATTTGGCACAGGCAGATATTCTTTTAAATCTTCAGCAACTGAATACACTTGTTTTTCAAGTGAGTTTTCCGGGAAATCGACCGTTTTTGGTCCTGGAAGTGTTGTCATCAATATTCTCGTAAAATTTAGTAAATCCAATTATCTAAAATAATAAAGTTTGGAATGATAACAACAAATCTCACAGATGGGAATATTGATTCTCTCGGGTTATTATTCAGTAAAAGTCTTATTAGTTAATTATTTTACAATCGTATAATTTAGATGGTAAAATAAATTTAAAAAAGAGATGATAGACGAGACCGCCAAAAAGTTTGCCGAACTTACTTGTTCACTTTCGAGAGAATGCAGCAGAAAAGAAGAGTTTTTTGCCAGATGTTATAATCTGACCCCCGCCGAGCTGCGACTGCTAATGTTGTTTGGTGAAAAATCGTGCCTTTCAATTAAGGATTTGTCGTCAAATCTTGCCCTTACACCGGGTAGAATAACGCATATTTTAACATCTCTTGAAGAAAAAAAACTTGTTATCAGGAAGCAGGATCCGGGTGACAGGCGGAGTTTTAATGTTTATTTGACGGGACAAAGCAGACCCTACATCAACAACATTAACACAGGTCATATCCTGGTGCATAAAGAAATCTTCGATACTCTTGATGATGACACTAAAGAAAATGTTCTGCTGGTCATGGATTCGTTGATAGTAGCAATGAAAAAATGGGTTGTTAACGAAACCAATAAAGAGTTGAAAGTGGAAGTCTAAAAATAACTTCCACCCCCCTCATTGTCTTCATCAAACACAAAAACATGACTTTGATATGAGGGAAGATCGATAAAGAGTCCCTTCTCTAAAAATTCATCAATTGCTCTCACATATATTTTGTCACCCATCAAATCATTCAACAAAATACGGTCATCGCCGATGTTTACTTCAAACTTTAACCTGCATTGTGAGTTTATATCGGAATAGTTAACAACAACAACAGTGTTCCTGATGCCAAGTTTCCATCGCCAGGCAAGCAGGTTCACATTTGTATTGTTGTCATCCCACGCCTTGTTACATGCCAACAGGGTCCATTCGCCATCTTTAAAAACCCTGTCCCCGGTAATTTTGAGCAATTTTTCATAAAACTTTAAAATTTTTGGGTGTGGCTGTGATTTCCCTTCTCTGCCGAGTTGCAATGGGATTTTATTATTTTTCCCCTCCCACTGACCATCCTGATATAACATTAGACCCGGAATAGTTGAGGTGATTACAGCTGCAGCCATCGATTTATCGTGACCAAATGTCTTGATTGCCCTCTCCTCTTCCGATTTTTCGATAAACCGCACCGATTTTTGTTGCATCGTCAAATCGGCAGTGAGGTGACCCTTAATTTCAGAGGCACTGTTGTTTTTTAGTTTATCGTAAAGCACCTTGTCAGAAGTATAGTCAAACCCCAGACTTTGCATTGTCTTTTCAAGATTCCAGTAAGTTTCGGCAACAAAAAGGAAACCGGGGTTAAACATCTTAATATCTTTGATTGCCATTGTCCAGAATTCTTCACTGTTTTCGGGGTATTTATCAGGATCAGCTGCACCTCTCCAGGTGTTTCCAAAAATATTGTTCAAAATTAACATCGCCATCGAACACCTGACACCGTCACAGAAATTACTGATCCTTTGCAGTGTCCCTGCCATAAAATCCCTGGCTGAAGGATTAAAATAATTGACCTGGGCTGTATCGCTCCATGCCGGGAAAAATGGGTCTCTGCCATGTGCAAAATAGAGACCTGGATGTTCAGGAACAGTAAAATATGTGTGAGGTTCTGCCCGGTAAATCTCTTCGCTGACAGTGAGGAATATTTCGGGGTGGTTTTTCAGTATTTCACTTGTTGAACCAAAGTGGTTGGGTACAAAATCGAGAATAAGTGCAATTCCGATCTCATTCAGAATCTTTTTGAGTTGAATTACGTCTTCCTCGGTTCCCAGATCGGGATTAACCCGATACTCATCGATTGCATGGGGTGAACCGATTACATCATTTTTGGTCCAGTCTTTCAGGGCGGCGTTATACTGTTTCACAAGTTCGGGGGTGAAACAGGTGGAATCGATATTGGCTCTACAGGTTTTCCATATACCCATAAGCCGGACAAAATCGATCCCTTTTCCTTTTAACCGGAGCCAATAATCTTTGGGGATATCACTAATTTTTGCAGTTGGTCCAAATCGTTTGATCCAGACTCGAATATTTATTTCGTAAAGTTTTGGATTGTTTAACATGATCGATCACCCATTCTTTTGTAAATTTGGGCAGTTAATGAACTGTTTTAATAATCCCTTTAATTCACTAATTAAAGCTAATAAATTTTTTGATGAAAGGAAAGAAAAATGAAACTTGCTACTCTTTGTTATGTGAGAGATGCCAAGAACCTCACAACTCTGATGCTTCACCGTGTTAAAAAGGAAAACGATATGCATGAAGGGAAGTGGAACGGACTTGGCGGTAAGTTTGAGGACGGGGAAACACCCGAGGAGTGTGTTATCAGAGAGGTTCTTGAAGAATCGGGACTCTCAATAACCAATCCCAAACTTCAAGGTTTTATCACCTTTCCGGCTTTTGATCAATTTGAAGACTGGTATGTTTTTGTCTTCACAGCAGATGAGTTTACCGGTGAGCTCATCGACTCTCCCGAAGGCAATCTGGAATGGATAAAGAATGACAATTTAATGGACTTAAAACTGTGGGAAGGTGATAAAATATTTATGGGGTGGTTCGATTCAGGGAAGGTATTCTCTGCTAAATTTGAGTATGACAAAGGAGAATTTGTTAGCCACGATGTAATTTTTTATTAATGCAATAATTCAATAATCCAATAATGCAGTAATATTTTAGAAATGTGAATCCCAAAAAGCCTCTGCCCCGGCAGGGGCTTCGTATGGATAGAAATGTGAATCCCAAAAAGCCTCTGCCCCGGGATGGATTTGTAGAGGACGCGGATACACGCAGATTAAACGGAGTTCCGCAGAGGGTTTTATAAGCAAAATGCCCCGGCCCCGGCAGGGGTTACCTATGGGTAGAAATGTGAATCCCAAAATGACAAAGCCCCGGGATGGATTTGTAGAGGACGCGGATACACGCAAATTAAACGGAGTTCCGCAGAGGGTTTTATAAGTAAAATGCCCCGGCCCCGGCAGGGGTTGCCTATGGGTAGAAATGTGAATCCCAAAATGACAAAGCCCCGGTAGGGGCTTCGTATGGATAGAAATGATTACTCTGCAAACACTTACCGAGGTAGTTTCCCAACAGAGAGAGTTTTGTGTCTTCTACTCTCTGATCCCTTCGGCGGAGACTTTTTCTGAATATATCAATAAAGGTGGTTTCCCCGAGTATTTAAGGATTGGCGATCCAAACATCCTCCAAACTCTTTTAATTGATATCCTGATGAGGGATATAATAGTCAGGAATGGATTGAGAGACGAGAGATTTGTAAAAGAACTTGCGCTTTATCTAATCACCAATTCTGCAAAAGAATTTTCATATAATTCACTTAAAAATATATTTGGTACCGGATCGGTAAACACCATAATTTCAATCTTAAATCATTTTGCAGACAGTTATCTTTTTTTTACAGTACAACAATTTAATTTTTCGTATAAAAAGCGAATTGTAGCACCTAAAAAAATATATTCCATTGATACAGGAATGCTCACTGTAAACAGTTCCTCCTTCTCGGCAGACTACGGCAGAATCCTTGAAAACTCTGTGTTTTTGCACCTGAAAAGAAAAGGTGAAGAGATATTCTACTTTAAGGATGGCAAAGAATGTGATTTTATAACCCGCTCAAAAAACGGACTATTTACAGCAATTCAGGTTTGTTATGAACTCACTGAAACCAATCTGGATAGAGAATTAAACGGGCTTGTCGAAGCGCTTAAAAAACTAAGTCTCGAATCAGGTCAAATCGTAACCCATAACCAGACCGATCAATTTTTGATTGACGGGAAATCAATTCATGTGGTTCCTGCCTGGAAATGGATGTAATAGGATCGGAATTCATTCCTATCCATAGGAAACCCCTGCCGGGGCAAAGGCTTTTTTGGGCCACATATCTATCCATACGAAACCCCTGCCGGGGCAAAGGCTTTTTGGGGCGACATATCTATCCATACGAAACCCCTGCCGGGGTCGAGGCTTTTTGGGGCGACATATCTATCCATACGAAACCCCTGCCGGGGCAAAGGCTTTTTTGGGCCACATATCTATCCATACGAAACCCCTGCCGGGGTAAAGGCTTTTTTTGGCCACATATCTATCCATACGAAACCCCTGCCGGGGTAAAGGCTTTTGGGGGCCACATATCTATCCATAGGAAACCCCTGCCGGGGCAAAGGCTTTTTTGGGCCACATATCTATCCATAGGGAACCCCTGCCGGGGCAAAGGCTTTTTGGGGGCCACATATCTATCCAAAGGAAACCCCTGCCGGGGCAAAGGCTTTTGGGGGGCCTATCTATCCAAAGGAAACCCCTGCCGGGGCAAAGGCTTTTGGGGGGCCACATATCTTTCCATAGGAAACCCCTGCCGGGGCAAAGGCTTTTTGGGGCCACATATCTATCCATACGAAGCCCCTAACGGGGCCGAGGCATTTGGTATCCATTTTTCTTCCCCTAATAATCCATCCGCGAAAATCTCCCAAAGGGATGCCTTCGGCATGTGCGTTCCGCGTAACTATCCACTCTTGAAATTCCAACATTATTGGATTATTGAATTACTGCATTATTGAATTATTGGATTATTGAATTACTGCATTATTGGATTAAACAAGATTGTTATCACTAAATATCCCCTTGTATTTTTCGAAATAAATGTGGAAATTTAAATTCCCCTTCATTCATAATCGAGATACAGATGTTTTTCATTTCACTGGCAAAAAAAGCCTCATTTTTATTTGTGTTTTTAATAATAGTTTCTTCAGCTCAGCAAGTCCCGCAACGGGTAATTTCCAAAGGAACAGTTGAATATTTATCCAATGAGATCATTGTAAAATACCGCGCAATGCCGGGCGTTAATTCCGCAGGAACGGTTGCTGCAAACGATATTCTCCTGCAAAAAATTGACTTTTTAAAAGTTAAAAGTGCAGCAACTCTCTTTCCGCTAAAAGCAGTGGCTGCTTCTTCCAACGGACTCGAAAGAATAGTCTCAATCAAATACGATTCTGATATCGATCCGGAATTTGCCGCCGGCAAAATGAAAAACATAGCAGAAGTTGAATGGGTGGAGCCCAGATTTATTTACAAACTGAGTCTTGTGCCTAACGATCCTTCTTATAACTCACAATGGTATCTAACTAAAATAAAAGCTGCTGAAGCCTGGGATATCAATCAGGGTTCAAGCTCAATTATTGTTGGCATCGACGACACAGGTGTGGATTGGGATCATCCCGATCTTAACGCAAACGTCTGGATCAATCCCGGTGAGTTGGAAAACAACGGAATTGACGACGATAACAACGGTTATATCGATGATTTTAGAGGATGGGACTTTGGCGGACTCAATGGAACCCCCGACAACGACCCGATGGAAGACCAGCCGGATCACGGAACCCATGTTGCAGGATGCGCAAGTGCCGTAACAAATAACGGCATCGGTGTTGCAGGAATTGGATTCAACACAAAAGTAATGGCTGTTAAAACATCAAGAAATGATCAAAGAGACCCCTCTTCGGGCTCACCCTATATCGTTTATGGATACGAAGGTCTGCTTTATTCAGCTCAGAATGGTGCAAAAGTTATCAACTGTAGTTGGGGCGGAAGTGGATTTTCGATGCTCGGACAAACCATTGTAGATGAAGTTACTTCACTCGGTGCGGTGGTTGTTGCCGCTGCAGGTAACGAATCGGTAAGGGATCCATTTTATCCCGCTGCCTACAATCATGTCCTTGCGGTTGCAAGTACCACTTCAAATGATACCCGTTCGGGATTTTCAAATTTTGGTTATTATGTAGATGTGGCAGCTCCCGGAAGCAGTATCTATAACACATGGCAAAACAACACTTATGCATCACTCAGTGGCACTTCGATGGCTTCGCCTGTCACTGCAGGACTTGTTGCCCTCACAATGGCTCAATTCCCAACCCTCACATCAATCCAGGCTGCTGAAAAAGTGAGAGTTGCTACTGATAACATCGATAATTTGAATCCTTCTTTTGTTGGTTTACTTGGAAAAGGAAGAATAAACGCATTAAAATCGCTTCAAAACACCGATTTTAAATCTGTTAGAGCTACTGAAGTTGTATTCTCTGATGCAGTTACAGGAAACAACGACGGAATATTCCAGCAGGGCGAAACCATCACCATTTTCTTCCGTGGTATGAACTATCTAAACGCCACTTCCAACCTGACAGCTACTCTGGTTAGCAAAACCGCTCATGCAACTGTTGGAGCAAATCCAACTGTTACCATCGGAACCGTTCAGCCCGGCGCACAGTTTGACAATACCAACAGTTTGTTTCAGTTTACCATCTCGGCAACTGCCCCTGAAAACTCTGATCTCGCTTTTAACATCAATTTTTCTGACGACGGATATACCGATTTTCAATGGGTCAGCACAGTTGGAAATCCAACCTACGCAACAACTCTTGGAAACAAAGTTGCAGTTACTGTTACAAGCGCCGGAAATCTTGGTTTTGCCGATTACCCGACAAACACCAAAGGCAAAGGATTTAGATACGACGGTGGCAACAGTATGCTCTTTGAAGGTGCGCTGATGCTCTCCATTGCCGCAAATCAGATTATCAACTCTGCCAGAGGACAATCAAATAACGGCAATACCCAGGATAAGGATTTTCAATCAGAACTCCCGTTTTCCCTTAAAATTCCCGGCGTAAAAGCTGATGTTGAAGGTTATGGAGTTTTTAACGATAACCTCGCCGGAGGTTCAAAACTTGGACTTCAAGTGAAACAGCGTTCCTATAACTATTCGGCAACTGCTGATGAAGATTTTGTTATAGTAAGATATACTATTAAAAATGTATCTACTCTTCCTGTAACCGGTCTATATGCAGGACTTTATTTCGATTGGGATTTGATTGATGGAACAGGTGACAGAACCGAATGGAATGTCGCAGGAAATTACGGAAAAGTATGGAATAACAGTGCAGCTTTCACAACAAAAGTGGCTTCCGCTCTTATCAGTTCTACCAATTATTCATTTAAACCGATGATGAACGACGGAACTGCCGGCGGAATCAGCGTTTATGACGGTTACAGTGATCTCGAAAAATGGACATCCCTTTCGTCAGGTGTTGTAACAGGACAGGTTGGGGCAGGTGATATTTCGCATGTTACAGGTGGTGGACCGTTTGATATTGCCGTGGGCGACAGTATCGAAGTGGCTTTTGCTCTCGCAGCTTCCGATGACGATCTTAAACTTGATCAGGCAATTGCCAATGCAAGAGGAAAATGGACAGGCATCACATCAGTTAAAGAAGTGGCAGGTGAAGTTCCGGGTACATTTGCTCTGCACCAGAACTACCCCAATCCCTTTAATCCTAATACAATTATCCGGTTTTCGGTGCCAACCTCAGGACTCGTAAAAATTAAAGTTTATGATCTGCTCGGAAACACAGTGGCAGAAGTTGTCAACCGTGAAATGAACAAAGGATCTTATGAAGTTTCATTTGATGGCAAAAACCTCAGTTCAGGAATCTACTTCTACGAAATGACCTCAGGCAACTTTTCACAAAAAATGAAGATGCTGCTCTTGAAGTAATGCAATAATGCAGTAATCCAATAATGCAGTAATATTTTTAAGGAAACTTGTGGCATCTGATTTTCGGGTGCCACTTTTTATCAGGTAAATAGTTACTCGGATTCCACAGAGTATCACATGCCAAAGGCATCCCTTTGGGAGATTCCACGGCCAGGTTCACTCAGGTCACTCAAGTACTCGAGCCTCTCAAGTACCCAATTACGGAAGTTTTGAAACTTTTTCGTATATTTGTTGTTTATACTTAGTGGTCAGTTTAATAATAAACAGGAAAATTGGATGCCTATAATTGGAATCTTAAAGATAGTACATATAATAAGCGCCGGTTTGTGGTTGTCACTGCTGGTTTACGGGATTGTTTCGAGGGGCAGAATAGCCGCCGCAAAAGGAACGGCTTCAGAAAAAAGTTTGATCCTCAACTGGATTAGCTCTCTTAATTTGATCGGAATTATCGGTTCATTAGGAGTTTTGCTTACCGGACTTTATCTCACAATCGTTATGGACTACGGCTTTTTTAAGTTTGCAAGTGGTGGAAATCACTGGCTCTACACAAAACAGTTTATGATGGTTATCATCCTGATCCTCGTTGGTGCCGTTATGATTCCAACTGCTAAGAAAATCAAGTCTGAGTTGATCCCCGGTTTAAAATCAGATCAGCCCCTTACTGAAGAAGCCTACAAGCTTTTGGGCAAGCTTAAAACAGTGGATCTCAGCATTAATGTTTTGATCATACTCAACACACTTATGGCATTCTCGAGATATTTTACAAAGTAAATAAATGCAAAAAATAGCCATTCTTGGCTCGTCCGGTTCCATCGGAGTAAACACCCTTAAAGTGGTGCGTCACCTCGATCACCGGTTTAAAGTTTCCGCGTTAAGCGTATATAACAATATCAACATTCTCGAAGAGCAGATAGCCGAGTTTAAACCCGAGGTTGTGTGTGTGGTTGATAAAGATGCCGCATCACTTCTAAAAAGCAGGCTTGATGGCTCTGTCAGAGTGCTTTCAGGGGAGGAAGGACTTGTAACACTTGCATCTGAAGTTGACTATGACATCTTTGTTGGTGCTGTTGTCGGTTTTTCAGGGCTCGCTCCAACAATTGAGGCGATAAAAAGAGGGAAACGGATAGCACTTGCGAACAAGGAAACCCTAGTAGTCGCAGGTGAACTGATAAAAAAGTTGTGTCAAGAATATAATGCAGAGATGATCCCTGTTGATTCGGAACATTCTGCCATATTCCAGTGTCTTATAGGTGAAAAAGCCGATGAGATTAAAAAGATTATCCTCACCGCTTCAGGTGGTCCCTTCTTCAGATTTACCAAAGAAGAACTCGAAAAAGTGTCTGTTGAACAGGCATTAAAACATCCAACCTGGAAGATGGGGGCAAAAATCACCATCGATTCAGCTTCGCTGATGAACAAAGGGCTTGAATTAATTGAGGCAAGGTGGCTTTTTAATCTGCCCGCAGCCCAACTTGATGTGGTGGTTCACCCGCAGTCGATTATCCATTCGATGATCGAGTTTGTGGATGGTTCGGTTAAGGCACAAATGAGTGTGCCCGATATGAAACTTCCAATTCAATATGCCATGACATATCCTGAAAGAGTGGAAGCGTGTTTTGTAGAAAACAACTTCCCGCTGATCGGAACCCTGAACTTTTTTCAACCCGATCGACACAAGTTTGAATGTCTGGCAATCGCTTATGATGCACTTGAAGCAGGGGGAACAGCACCCTGTATCGTAAATGCAGCCAATGAAATTGCTGTTCAAAAGTTTTTAGAAAAGAAGATCGGTTTTACCGGTATCCCCGAGCTAATCAAAAAATGTCTCGACAGGATACCCAATCATCAAAAACCCGATCTTGGTATAGTGTTTGAAACTGACAAAAAAACAAGGGAACTCGCACTGAGTTTGTACTAAAGGAGTAGAGAGTTTAATGCAAGAAGTTATTTATTTTATTATCGTGATAGCTATCCTCGTGTTTGTTCACGAGCTTGGTCATTTTATCGCGGCAAAACTTACGGGAATGAGAACCGAAGCCTTTTCGATTGGATTTGGCAAGAGAGTGATCGGATGGAGCAAGTCGAAAGGACTCTCTTTTGGACCCCTTCCTGAAGATATCGACCTTGAAGGATGTACCGATTATCGCATCTGCTGGATGCCACTTGGTGGATATGTTAAAATATCCGGCATGGTTGATGAAAGTTTTGATACCGATTATTCGTCGAGTGAACCAAAATCTTACGAATTCAGATCAAAATCTGCTCCTGCAAAGATTTTTGTGATTCTTGGCGGTATCCTCATGAATCTTATTCTTGCAATTGTGATCTTCTGGGGAATGAACATATCGATTGGCAAACAATTGGTAGAAACAAGAGAGTTTAAATATATCCCAAAAGCATCCTTTGCTGAAAAACAGGGTTTTCTTTCGGGTGATTCGATCGCAGCAATCAACGGTACTAAAGTAAAATATCTGCACGAAATCAGTGAACAGGTATTTCTTCACAATGCCGGAAAAGATATCGTTGTTGAGTATGTACGCGATGGAGAATTAAAGTCGGTAACGATTCCTAAAAAAGAAGTTCCAAAAGATGAAGGTGCGGGACCGTTGTTTCCATTGGTTGACAGAGCAGAACCGTTCATCGAAGACCTTGAACCGGGAACCCCGGCAGCAAAAGCGGGTCTTAAAAGAGGTGATAAAATCCTTACGATTAACTCGGAGAATATCGCTTCAGTGTCTCATGTAATTGAAGTGATATCAGCTTCCCCCGATAAAGCAGTACAATTCTCTGTTCTCAGGGGAAAAGATACCGTTCAGATGGCAGTAACCCCCAGAAAAGATGAAGCGGGACAGGGAAAAGTTGGGGTTCAACTCGGCGGAATTGTTGACTCGTCACAATTAATAGTTTATGATTATGGATTTTTTGAAGCGGGCGGGAAAAGTATCGAACAAATTGGTACTGTTACCGTACTCACATTTTCGATGCTCGGGAAAGTGATAACAGGCGATCTCGCGTTTGGTAAAGCATTTGGTGGACCTGTTAAAATTGCTCAATATGCAGCTAAATCAGCCGATGTTGGAATACTTGGATTTTTGAACTTTATTGCGATGCTTTCATTAAGTCTTGCAATATTTAATCTCTTCCCAATACCCGTTCTCGATGGTGGTCACCTTGTGTTCATCATAATTGAATCAATTATCAGAAGAGAAATTTCCGTTAAAGTAAAACTCAGAATCATGAACACCGGTATGGCGCTCCTGATCGGACTTATGGTGTTTGTACTCTATAACGATATATTCGGGTGATAAGCGGTAGCTGACCCAACCCAGGTTTTGTTTTTGTTGAAGTCAACGCCCATCATTTTTCCTTTTGAGAATCGTGTGAGGTTGTTGACTAAAACAGGTTTTTCATTCCATAAAAACATCATTCTGATCTCACACTTGGAATAACCTTCTGGCGTGAGGATCAATGGCGCATACTCTATCTTTCTTTGAAGGATATAGTTGTGCCTGTCGGTTTTGGAATCAAGTAAGTCTTTGGTCACTTCCACTTCAACCCCAAGACCGGCAAAGGAAAAGAGTGGTTTTAATACAAAATTCTCAAGATCTGCGGGGTATTCGCTTAGATCGGAAAGAAAATGACATTCAGGGACAAATGGTCCCTTCAGGTATGGGAGTGAATATTTGCTGATCAGGAAAAACCAGTCGGGGTGCCCCACCCAATGGACATCAAGGTCCTCCTGAAATGAGAATGAAGCCTTAACATCCTTTCTGAATAACTCATCATAAATTACGCGGTTATAAATCCTGTCGATTTGGATTTCTCTTCCACCCTCTTTATAAAAAAGTTTTTTTCCTTTTTTTATCACATCGGTGATACAGACAGGTTTTACGCCCGTGTATCTTTCGGTGACAACAAAATCGATTAGTGTTTTTTGTGTGTCAGGTTCAATCTCCAGAAGGATTACATTTTCAGGATCAGAATCACCCAACAAAGTTTTTTTCAGGAGTTCGATGTAAGACTCTTTGTCGAGGCCACTGTAGAAAGCAGTGTAATTTTCAGGTAATTGATGATGCCGCTGGAAAACTTCGTCATAATAGACCTGAAAACCATATAAAGAGGGGAAACCCTGTAACTCGATCAATTTAGGTATAAATCCACCTTTTCCATCATCACAGATGGCAAAATCGATCTGCAAAAATACGGGATGGTCTTCGCGGTTTGGCACAGCAAGTCCATCAGGAATTGAAGCCTCGGCAAATTTCCTGTATTCATCGGTATCAAGCTGTTTAATGATATCATCGCAAGCTTTCTCCAGTGTCTTTGTGAGTTCACCCGAAAGGAAAAGAGGTGTTTCACAAACCCTGAAATCGATTTTCACTCCTTCAGAGCTGTTCAAATCCTCAACAAATGAATTATACCGTTCTTCTGTAAAACCTTCGTTGTACAGGGATCTAATGTCTTTTACCATAGCCTTATTTTCTCAAGTCCAACCCTGTATGGGTCTCATCAATTATGTAGTCGGTAACATTTTTAAGATCATAGCTCTGTTCCCAGACTCTGAGTTGTCTGTCGGAACCGGTACCCATCTCAAGGATTTTGTGTACATAATTGATTTCTTCACGGCTGTCGAGATCATCAATAACATCATCAACAAATTCAAGCAGTTCGTGAATCAAGGCGGTAGTTGGCACTTCCTCTCTTTTCCCAAAATCGATCAATTTACCGTTTATTCCATATCTTGAAGCGCGAAATTTGTTTTCAGCAATCAATGCTCTTCTATAGAGACGGAAACCAAGATTTTGGCGAATGAGGCGATAAAGTTTTACAACAACAGCCTGCATAAGAGCGGTTAGAGCGATTGTCTCATCTGCTCTCATTGGAATGTCGCAGATTCTGAACTCAATCGTTGGGAAAAATGGATGGAGCCGAATGTCCCACCAGATTTTTTTGGCGTTATCGATACAATTTGTTTTTACGAGCAGATTTACATAGTTGTCATACTCGCCGATCGACATAAAATAATCAGGAATACCTGTTCTCGGGAAACGGTCAAATACTTTAACACGGTAACTGTGGAAACCGGTGTTTCTTCCCACCCAAAAAGGTGAATTGGTAGAGAGTGCAAAGATATGGGGCAGAAAATAACGGGCTGCGTTCATAATGTGAATCGCAGTCTCTCTGTCTTCACAACCGACATGTACATGGAGTCCAAAGATGAGATTGGCTCTTGCCACCAATTGCATATCGTCCACCACCTGTTTATAACGGGGGTCTTCGGTTATTCTTTGGTCTTTCCAGTGAGAAAAAGGATGTGTTCCGGCTGCTGCAATTCTTAAATTATTTTTGAAAGCAAGTTTTGCCAGCTCACTGCGAAGTCGAAAAACCTCCGATTTAGCTTCTTTGATGTTTTTACAAACGCCGGTACCTGTTTCCACAACCGACTGATGCATCTCCGGTTTAAGGAATTCCTTTAAAACCAGCGCACCATCCTCGAATATCTCCTGGATATGCGATTTTAACTCCCGGGTTACAGGGTCAATGATCTGAAATTCTTCTTCAACTCCTAATGTGAATGTCGGAATATTAGACATGTTACCTCACTTTATTAGATCACCCTGGGAAGTGCTTTTTACAAAGTTACCCCAGGCAGTATTAAATTTATTTGCGTTATATTTTTTAGCTTTTCTTATTGCCATGTTGGCAGTGGCTTCAACCACCCACTCAAAATTCTCTTCACCAACCGAGTAAACATCAGCATCGGGTGCCGGATTACAAAAATCGATTGCAAAAGGAACACCATCTCTCACGGCGAATTCAACTGTGTTAAAATCATATCCAAGGGCTTTATTAAGCTTTAATACATCTTCCTTTATCTTTGCGAGAAGACCTTTGCCGTATTTCAGTTTTTCTCTTACATAACGGAGGTGATGTGGCTGTTTGGGATCGTAAGCCATAATTCTGACATCTTTTTGATCGATGCAATAACAGCGGAAATAGTCTGTGAACTGAATTTCTTCCTGCAACATCATAACAAGCTGACCTGTTTCGTTGTAGGCTTTAAAGAACTGTTCCTTGTCTTCAACTCTGTAAACATTTTTCCATCCACCACCGGCAAAAGGCTTAAAAAATGCAGGAAAACCAACATAATTAAATATACCATCCCAATCGAGAGGATATTTAAGGTTTCTGAACGACTTTGTTGTTGTGTCAGGTGGATGAACATTCGAAGGAAGTATTACGGTTTTTGGAACCGCAACTCCCGCTGAAAGTGCAAGAGCGTTGTTAAAAAATTTATCATCGGCACTCCACCAGAAGGGGTTGTTAACCACTGATGTTCCGGCAATCGCTTCGTTTTTTAACATGGCACGATAAAAAGGGACATCCTGCGAGATTCTGTCGATAATTACTGCATAACCCGAAGACTGACCTTGCATAACTTTATCGATCTGAACATACTCGGCGACAATATCTTTTTCCTTTTTTGAGTTTACTCTCTCCACAAAAGCTGGTGGAAAGGTTTCTTCCATTCCGAAAAGTATTCCAATTTTTTTCATTATTGTTCCATTGGTTAAGTTTTTTTACAGGCTATTTAATCGTAATTGGGTCCATTGATGAAAGAGGTATGAATAGACCTCAATTTACGAAAAAAAAATGAAATTAAGAATATTCAACTTTCATTTTTGGAAAATTGTTGTGTATTAGCTATAAATTGAGGATAGTTCCACGGATTACACAGATTTGGCACGGATTTCCACGGATGATATTTCCGTTATAGTGAGGAGTGGTAATCGTCCCGATTGCCGTCTGCAAAGCGTAATGAGATAGGGGACGCAGATACACGCAGATTAGACGGATTTTCGCAGATTTTAATTCCGACTTGTCGGAAGGGGAGATTTTTATCTTAATCCTCCCCTCGCCTTTTAGGAGAGGGGTCGGGGGTGAGGTCTGGTTTTAATCCTCCCTTTGCGGTTAAATTTTCCTGAAGTTTGGAAATATCCTCCCCGTAGTTTTCTGATAATTGAGGTAGTCATCGCCAAAACGGGAGATTAATCTTTTTTCTTCGAACCAGGAGCCGATATAAAAATAGGCGATAAACAGAACCGTCATAAAAAGATAACCAACCTGCATCTGAGGACGAAAAACGAGGAATAATATTGAGAATAGATAAATCGGGTGGCGACTGTATTTGTAAGGTCCATCAACTCTCAACACAGATACCTCATCCAATTCTTCCATCGGACGATAAATCCCTTTTTTACCCCTAAAATATTGAGAAATCCCGAGGAATTCTTTTCCGGACATATATTTAACACACCACAAAAGACCAAAAAAACTTAATAACTGAATAAAAGCAAAAATGAGATCAAACGGAGTGGGCAGATCGTAGATCGTATGTCCCTGTTTTGGGGCGAAATAAAAAAAGAGATAAAGTGTTACAACAGCAAACAGATTATAAATGAGACGATAGTATGGCATAAAGCCGGGAAATGACGCAGCCATTGTGCGTTTGAGGGGATTGGAAGCTGCTACTGAATGAAGAATCGCAAAAATTGAAAAATAGATCAGGGTGATACCAAGATCAACAACAAATGTCATGCTTCTTTACGGAATCTGGCAACAGGAACCTTCATCGCTTCGCGATATTTTGTTACTGTCCTTCTTGCGATCTGAATTCCCTCTTGTTTCAGAATATCTGCAAGGCGGTCATCACTAAGTGGAGCGGATTTGTCTTCAGCTTCGATCAAATTTTTGATCTGTTCTTTAATCTCTTTGTTGGAAACCTCTTCACCATCGTCGGTCATAATGCCTTCTGAGAAGAAATACTTTAATTCGTGGATACCCTGACGGCTTTGCACAAATTTCCCGTTCACCACTCTGCTGATTGTGGAGATATCCATATTGATGTCACCTGCAACATCTTTGTAACGCAGAGGTTTAATCAAACCTTTGCGGAAAAATTCCTGCTGATATTCGGCAATCGACTGCATAACTTTGAGCATTGTGTCGCGGCGTTGTTCGATGCATGCAAGGAACCAACGCGCGGATTCAAATTTTTCTCTCAAAAACTTGTAAGTGGCTTTTTCTCTCTCGGATGAGTTCCTGTGAGCCTTGTTCTCGGTGAACATATCAAGATAGGTTTTGCTCAGAGTTACCGTTGGAAGCGACCGGTCGTTCAGGGTGATCCGGAATCCACCATCAACTTCCTCAAGAATAAAGTCGGGGGTTATCTGGTTAAGTTCGTAGTTTTCAATTTTACCAAAGCCGGGTTTTGGGTTCAGTTTTGTGATAAGCTGAATAACAGAATGAAAAGTATCTTCACTCAGGTTCATCGCCTCGCGGATTTTATTGTAATGCTTTTTAAGAAAACTGTCGTAATGATCGTTTAGAAGCAATTCGGCGAGGTATGAATAATAGGGGTCATAAGAAAGAGCATGCAACTGGGCAATCAGGCATTCCCTTAGGTTTCTGGATGCAATTCCCGGAGGATCAAATGTTTGAATTGTTTTTAATACCGTTTCTGCATCTTCAGGAGAAACTTTTACATGTTGAAAGGTCTCCAGGTCATTCAGAATTTCATCGAGGTTTCTTCCAAGATAACCGTCGGAATCAAGATTTCCGATGATTTCTTCACCAAGCATGATGTGTTCCTGCGGAATTTCAAGCAGATAAAGCTGTTGAAGCAGGTGTTCAGAAAATGATTCTCTTGCTTTTGCAATTGGACGGTAGGAATCTTCGCGATGGTCTTTGTAGGACGGATCGTCGAAATACTCCTCATCGTTCATATAATCTTCTACAGTAAACTCGGCATCCTCATCAAAACTGTCATCCTCATCATATCTGTCGTCGTCGTCCTCCGCAGTTTTGAGGTCCATCTCCTCTTCAAGAAGTGGGTTGAGTTCCAGTTCTTCCTTGATCCTCTGTTCAAGAGCAAGGTTGTTTAATTGCAGCAGTTTCTGATATTGAATCTGCTGAGGAGTAAGTTTTTGAGTCTGTGTAAGTTTTTGCTGAATTGAAAGCATATCAGTCGATTATTCCTTCTAATGCATTATACCATTTTTTACCATATTTCCTGACGAGAGGTTCTTCCAAAAAGGTGACCATTCTCGTTTTTTCACTGTTTCCTTTGGTGATGGCAGGAGTACAGTCACCAAATCTTTCATAACGAAGTATTTCACCCCCAAAAGAGGAGACTCTGATTGGGAAGAGGTGACAGGAAAGAGGTTTTTTAAAATCCGTTTTACCCTCATAAAAAACTTTTTCGAGTGAACATTTTGCAATATCCCCTTCATAGTGAACAAACACACAGGCACGCCGATTGTAACTTTTGGTGAAAAGTTCACCATCAATATCGTCGAAAAATCCCTCGGTTTCAATCACTTTTCGGTGTTCTTCAGGAATTATGTCGATTATCAGGGGAACATTTGTCCGCATAATTTCCACTTCCGAGGGGTGAAGTGGTGCCCCGTAATCACCTTCAAATGTACAGCACCCCCCTTTACACACAGCAAGATCGCATGCAAAATTTGAGTGAACTACATCTTTATTAACTAAAACATTGTCTATCTGATAAAACATTCTCGAAAAACTTTCTACAAATTTTCCAAAGATATAACAAATTTCGTACCAAACAAAAAATGTTTATAAAATGGCTGAAATATCATTAAATTTTCACGGGATATTTGTTAAAATCCTGATCCAATCCAATTTATTAAAGACAAAAAAGAAAACAGATGAACACACCCGGCTTTTACGATGGCAAAACGGTTTTACTTACAGGGGCATCCACAGGGATAGGGAAAGCATTGGCGATTAAACTTATGCACACCAAATGTAAACTTGTTTTGGTGGCTCGAAGGAAGGAACTGATCTCTGAATTTGTGACCTCACAGCCCAAAAGAGAAAATCTAATTATCTCGGGATGTGATGTGTCGGATAAAGAAGCGGTTTCACTCCTTTTAGATGAAGTAACTCAGAAAATGGGACAGCCTGATATTGTAATTTTGAATGCAGGGGTGAGTCTCGGAGAGAAGTATGAAATTTTGGATGAAAAAGCTACCCGTGCGACTATGGAAATTAACTTTTTTGGTGTTGTAAATTTTGTGCATCCCCTTCTACAATCATTCCGCGAAAGAAAATCCGGTACATTTGTAATTGTATCATCTCTGGCGGATGGAAGGGGATATCCCCAAAGCGCAGCTTATTCCGCATCAAAAGCTGCCGTTTCCATTTTTGCCGAAAGCCTCGCAGTAAAAACAGCACCACTTGGATTAAAAGTGATCACCGTAAAACCCGGTTTTGTGAAAACTCCCATGACAGACAAAAATCAATTCCCGATGCCGTTTATGATCTCAGCAGAAAAAGCAGCAGAAATCATCTTCAACGGTATCATCAATGGAAAAAGAATGATCAAATTCCCCTTCATGACATCCTTCCTTACTTCCCTGGCAAATATCGCCCCATATAAGATATTCGCAAAGGCGGTTAGAAGGTAAATAGTTACGCGGATTACGCGGATTTTCACAGATATCACGGATGAGGGGGAATAGTTACGCGGATTACACTGATTTCCACAGATTCCACGGATGAGGGGGACGCAGATACACGCAGATTAAACGGAGTTACGCAGAGGGTTTTATACGCAAATTGCCTCTGCCCCGCCAGGGGTTTCGTATGGATAGAAATGTGAATCCCAAAAAGCCTCAGCCCCGTTAGGGGTTTCGTATGGATAGAAATGTGAATCCCAAAAAGCCTCTGCCCCGCCAGGGGTTTCGTATGGATAGAAATGTGAATCCCAAAAAGCCTCAGCCCCGTTAGGGGTTTCGTATGGATAGAAATGTGAATCCCAAAAAGCCTCAGCCCCGTTAGGGGTTTCGTATGGATAGAAATGTGAATCCCAAAAAGCCTCTGCCCCGCCAGGGGTTTCGTATGGATAGAAATGT
>Ga0209573_1000261_pt1 | contig 127440 bp, 97 predicted proteins | sample TNRBio252014_DNA_FD_185870 | JGI IMG/M metagenome (GOLD analysis project Ga0209573, IMG submission 185870) | Wastewater treatment Type I Accumulibacter community from EBPR Bioreactor in Madison, WI, USA - TNR Reactor_6/25/2014_ DNA (SPAdes)... | ecosystem: Engineered > Bioreactor > EBPR >...
GATGTGATGAATCGACTGCCTAACCATCCTGTCAATCGAATCGAAGAACTCCTGCCCCACCGCTGGAAAGCACCCAGCCAAGACGCGCCGGACGATATGCAGGGGGTGTAGTTCACCGAATGCTTACTTCACTCATTGGATTACCTTTAAAGCCGAATAGAACGGCTGAAAAATATGCAAATAGATGGATTTCATCCTTTTCAAAACCATCAATTGAATCATCTAACTTGTGAGCAACAGATAAGCTATCAAAAATTGCTTTCGGGTTAATTTGCATAGAGCTTTATTTTAGAGCCTTCTCAATATTATTAAAGACTTTTTCAAATAGAGACTCCCCTTCTAGTTGAATCTCTGATAAATCAGTCCAATCAAGCATTCTACGAAAAGTCATGTAATCATTCCCACATTGTTCAGCTAGTGACAACAACAACTGAGATGCATTGATATTGGCCGTCATAATTATGTTTTGATGATATTCCCTCACGAATTTCGCAAACATTTTTCCAACGCGGCTTTCATAGGCAATATCTAAAGAACCTTCTGGCGTGTCAATAAATAATGTGCCAGGTTCCGATTTTTTTGACAAATAAATAATGAGTGCCATTCTAAGGGCTATATCAAGAAAAAACCGCTGACTTTCTGAAAGTTGAGTAGATTCTGTTCTAGCGCTTCCCCTCATTTCAAAATTCAATAAAACCTCTCTCCCTCTTCGTTTAAAATGAATATTGAGATCATAACCTATAAAGCTTTTCGCAATATCTTTAAACAATGGGACAAAATATTTTTTCGCATCATCATATGCTTTACTTATTTTATCAATTAAAGAGTCATAAACAGGACGTAATTTATCCCTTTTTTTATAATAATCTTTAGACTTCCTATCTAATTCATCAAATCTTAGCTTGTAATCTCTCAGTAACTGATCAATTGGTTTATCCCCTGTGTCATCAAATCGCATTGAAGAGTTAGCATCTAAGAAATTTTGATACCGATTTTCAACGTCGTCCAAATCTTGTTCAGCCTTTTCAAGCTCAACTTCCTTGTATCTAGACTCAACAATAAGTTGTTCTAAGTCCTTAGTCTTCTTATTTATTTCTATATCAATTTTCTTTAAATCTTCAATTAATTCAGACTGGTCATTATCCTGAGATTCATTTATATTCGTATTGCATAACGGACAATTTAATTCATGAATTTTTTTCTGGATATTCTCGGCAACATGATTCCCTTCTGCGCCACATACAAAACAATTTCCCTTTTCAATTGAAAACTTGATATACTTATTTTCAATCAACTTCGACCGTGGCTCGAAATACACGCTAAATAACTGACTATAGGCACCTTTCTGTTGTAAAATTTCTGAATTTAAGATATTCTGCCTCTTTAAAAGAGTATCATACTCTATTGCTATATTTTCAACTATCTTGCGTTTCTTAGCAATTGATTCATTTAATTTGTCATACTCCTTTTTTAATGTATCATAGTTGACTAGTTCCTTTTGTTTTCTATCAGCAATCAAGTTTTCTCGTTCGTTTTTTATCTGGGTAGCTTGCCATCTTGCGTTTCGGCCATAGGATTCTAGGCTATCCATTTCCTTTTTTAGATCAATAACCTTCTGAGCATCATCCAAATCTTCATTAAATGCAAGTGAAAACGTAGTCGTTGCTGCTCTGTCACTCCAAAAAATCATTCTTCTATTTTCATCAAAAGACAATACATAAAGTTGATAAAAAATAAAATAATTAAAGTCTCCTATTCCAATATAATCAGCGATTTTTTCTTGATATTTCTTGTTTCTTTCAGACGGAGAAAGAGATTTTCCTGAAAAAACTTCTTGTATCTTTCCATTTTTTTCAGTGTAAATTTCAAAACAATCTAAACTAGATCGATTAAAGAAATTCCTTATAATCTTGAACTTTACTTTCGAAATATTGAAAACTATCTCTACTTCTGCCTCATCTTTATAAGAAGGGTGAACTCGACCGTTAAAGTATCTCTCAGTGTATTCATAATTTGAACTGATAATTTCGGATGGTATACTGTAACTTTTTTCAGGTTCTAGAACAATTCCTGTTAGTCCATAATTCAAAATATTCAGGAAGGTAGTTTTTCCTAAACCATTTGCACCTGCTAAACAGAAGACACCTCTATTTATTTGTTCATCGACTGATGTAACAACACCGTTCTTAGAGTACAACGTGAAACTTCTAATTCTTACTCTCTCGATATCTGGAAATGAGAATTTTCCCAAAAAATCCATATTCATTCGTTTACTTTAATCAAATATATATTTTTTGCACCTAACTAATGTTTACCGCCCTGCCTCCCATAGCCCTACTGTCGTCAATCCCTCAGCAGGAAGTTGCATAGACGAACCTATGACTAAGTAAAAGGCGAAGTTCATGTTTTGCTTAGTCATAGGTTCGTTAATATATGCTATGGACGCATTCGTTCCTCTGCCTCCCGGTGCGCTTATGCCCGGGCGCCTTCGGAGGCCATTTGGGGCTGTGCTGTGCAAAGCTAACAGAAGTTTAAAATAAAGTCAAGGGATTTATAAAAAACTTTTTCACAGGTTGAGTCTATCGAAAGGGCTCTGCACCCGGTCGGCCCCGATTCGGGTAAGGTGCGTATATCCCTCGGACGCTTACACAAATTTAATCTGTCCAAAAGGTTTTGTACGCTGCAACCCATAGCTTACCGCCCCGCGTGAGGGATAGCAGGGAGCTCCTGCGACCGGATAGCCCGACCCCCGGCCCCTTGCAACCCCTCTTTTCGCCAGGGCATGGCACCAAAGGGGCCGGGGGGCACGCCCAAAAATTTGAAGAGCGCTACGGGGGGCGTTTATAGTTCTCCAAGCCAAGATTTGTGCATCCTGACCTGGAGAACTATATGCTCCGGGCGGGGGTTCCAACCCGATATCCGGAAGGTAATCGAGTGGAACCCGCCCAGAAAAATGAGCTATGGGCCAGGCTGATTTGGGTTATTGCCTGACCATCTTTGCCGTTCCGCCGAGGCGGCCTTCCTGCCAGAACTGTAGGAAGTACATACCGGCAGGCCAACTGCTTAGGTCGAGGGTATGCGCTTTTAGGCCGGGCGTTACGGGCTGTTGAAGTAGCGTTTGGCCGGTAAGCCCGAGTATGCGCACGCCGGCGCCGGGTAAAGCTGGCTCGGGTAGCTCAAGCGTAAACTGGCCTGTAGTGGGGTTGGGGTAGAGGCGGAGGGTGTATTTGTGGGCGATATTCCCAATGCCGGTTGCCAACATTCCGTCCATGCAGAAATTATCTACCTGGATAGATGAGTAAGTATCTTCGCCCCCTTGCTCGTCCGACAAGAAGTTGGTCACATACAGGAAGGGGCGCACCCAAACTCCGTTATTGGCTTCATTGCAGGTTTGGAGTTCTTGCCAAAAATTCAGGTTGTACGGAATCTCTACTTCTACCCATTCCGAATTTCCTAAAATATCGAGGGGTATAGAGGCAAAGGTTATGGTATTGCCTCCGGAAAATGTATTTATAGCAAGGCGCTGTGCCTGGGCTTTCTGATTCTCGGATTGAATTTGTTGCATCTTCAATACGATCATTCCTGTATCCCTTTCTAAGCAGAACGAATCAGTTGTTATCAAAATATCGTAGGTATTAAAGTTACCCGAAAGCTGAATCGTCCATCCGTCAATACTGCCAGGTTGCCCTTCTGCAACGATCGGTTCCCCTTCCAACGCAGTCCACCCCGTCGATGCTCCGCCCGAGAGCATGCCTCCCGGCACGGCGCCTTGCGCGAACGAGGCATTGGGGAACACAGAATCGGTGCAGTCTGTCAACGTTAAGCAAGTGATACTCACAGTTTGAGATTTGACAAATACCTCGCAAATAGAGCCGTCCGCCCTTTTTCGGGTCACAACCATCACCACCGTGTAAGTGCCTGCGCTATTGAAGTTATGGCAAATTCCGCCCCCGCCGGCACTATTTCCAATGATTGGCCCGTTGGCGTCATTCAAATGCCACGCCACTTCCTCGCAATCGCTCAATGCAACAGGCGCGAAGCAGGCTTTGCAGGACTGTGGGTATTTTACAACCGAAAAACCCTGGTTTACCGCCGCGCTTAAGGCCTCAATGTCAGAGGGGTCGCAAGGGCACAGATTGGGGCAGTCTACGTTAAATTTGATTTCGCAGGAACAGGTCTCGCTGCCACAGTTGCCGCTCATGGTCAGGGTGTAGGTTCCGGGTATCAACAACCAGGTTGGCAGAAGCTGTATGCCAAAAAATGGGTTGTTATCGGTAAAGCCGCCGCTTTGTGTGCTTCCGTTCGGCCTGGTCAATGTCCAGCTTATCTGGTGCTCGGGCGGGCAGTTGTCGCCGGAACATTGGAAAACGCCCGTCAACACAAGGCTCTCTCCGGGCTGGGGGCAGCCCAACTGCACCGGGGCTGCGCCGCAGGTCATGGCAATACTTGGCGCGCCTTGGGCCGTTCGCACAAATAAACTATTGAAGCCGCCGCAGACGCATGAATCAGCGCAGGCTACGGGCTTCAGGCATACATCGTCGAGTGCGAGGTATACTCCGCCATCGGTGTTGTCGTCGCGTGTGAAGAAGATATGCGTAATACCCGCCGCCGGGAATGTATTGGAGTTGACCGTGAACGCAATGGTCTGCGCCGGGTTGAGGAAGTTGTTGTTGCAGGTAACGGGTATGGAATGCGAGCCCAACTGAACCAAGGAGCCCGCAGGGAATAAACCCGAATTGAGCGGCGTATTGCCGTCAACAGGCGTTGTGCCGCTTGCCAATCCCGGAGCGACGACCCCATAAGCATTTAATATGGGCGCGCCGAAGTACGAACCCGTACAAGCCAGCTTAAACGTCAGTTCATAGCAGCCCGTATTGGGCAAAATGGCGTACTGTAGCTCATTCATAATGCCTTCGCGCCAAACGGTTTGCGCGCCTTGCTTGCGGCACCAGAAGGCGCCGTAGTTGCCTTGCGACAAGGGCACAGGAGGGGTGCCTGGAGGAGGTGCCGTAGCAGAGTTGTAAAAATCCCCCGTACTTCCGCCGGCCCAGATACCGCACCAGCGGAGCGCATTGCAAATGTCCTGATCGCCCGGAGTGGGCACGCCTACGCTAAAGTCGCCATTTTGAACGACATTCAAGGGGCACCACGAATCTTCGCAGGAGAGGAATAGGGTATCGGAAATAATTTGTTCAAAACAAATCAACCCGGTGATCAGGTCCCGTTCTATGGCTAAGTAGCTAATCACGTATGAGCCGCTCGTTGCATAGGTATGCATGGGCATATCGCCGGCGCCAAAAGGCCCGAATTGTTGCGGACTTCCATCGCCCCAGTTTACCCACTCCAGATAATCGCACTGAGGTAAATTGCCGATGTTGAGCGTTGCTTTGCAATGGTTATTATCCACAGATACATCTACAAAACTTGCCAGATTGGCTAAAAAGAACTGCTGATCCCTGCAACAATCGCCCGGATAAACAAAAGTAAGCTCGCAGGGGCAAAGGTTGCCGTCACAGTGGCCGATTATAGCCAGATGATAGACGCCGGCAATCGTAAAAGTACCGGCAATGATGGGCAGGGCCGTAATGGGCACGCCATTGCCCGTTTGTGTCACAAAGCCCGGAGGGCCCGTTAGTACGTAGTCTACAACAGGCGGATTTATACAATTGCCATTACACTGGAAAGAGGGAATAAACTGAAAAGGAAGGATGTCGGGTACCTGTAGTACGTCGCCGCAGTTTTTGGGCAGTAGAGGCCCCCGGCCGATGCTGTACAGAAAACCAAACAGCCCGCAAGTGCAACTTTCGGTACAATTGCCAAAAGTTACATGGGCCGAGCCATAAGAATTAACCGCAACCGTAGTACTGCCGCTTGCCGGCTGCGAAGGAACCCACCCTGTTTGAGCTGTTTCTGTAACGGTATATGTTCCGGGGTTAAGATTTGTAAAACAAACCTGCCCCTGCTGATTGGTAACGCCGGTAAAACTACCCGACGGGCCGGTAATTTGGAAAGCCCAGTTGGCCAGCCCCGGGTCTATAAAAGTCCAGTTTGAAGCGCTGATATCGCGTATGCCGTCACAATCCAGGTCGTGGTATTTGGTTACGCACAATGCCCCTACAGGATCGGCGCAGCATAAGTCGCTTTCCAGATCAAGCCCTGTAACCGTACCCAACAGGTTAACCCCCATTGCAATGCCGCTTATATTCCAGTTGTTGATCCTCAGGGCATACCTTCCGGGGGGCAACGTTAGCGTAGTGTTTACAGCAAGAGGCGTAGTGAAGTTGGTCACTGCATCCAGGCTGGCACAATTATCCGCTAAAGTGGTGTAGAGCTGGAATGTGCCCGGATTAAGCACATCTTCTTTCCAAAGCGCTACGCTGCCGTTATTGTCTGACCAGAAATCAAAATTGAAGGTGGCCTGTGTGGTTTTGCATACGCAAAAGCGCCGTTCAAAGGTATAAGGCGGGCAAGAGCAGTCTTGCACCCCGGAGGAGCAGTTGTCGGTACCATAGTTGTTAAATGGAAAGGCCGAAATCCAGGTTGACGGAGGCGTACCCCATGATGGATAGGCGCCGATTAAGTTGGCGGGTTGAGGCGGTATCAAACCTGAATTTGGAGGAGCGCTTATCAGCATCCATTGGGGGTCTACCCCGCCTGGAGCGAGGTAGCTGCCTGCACTCTGCGGATCGGCGCCCGTGCTGATGTCAATGGTGTTCACAACGCATTGCGAAGGACATGTTTTTCTGCATTTCCCGAGGTCGTCGGCAGCCCATATTTTGTCGAGTTCCGCATACGTTAATGCCTGATTGAATATTTCCAATTCGTCAATAATGATGTTTTTATGCGGGTTAAGCGGGTTGTGGCCAATCAATAGGGGCAAGTTGTTGGTTAAGGTGATAACCGTTCCTGATGGAAGGCTATGACTCAACGACGCGAATGAAGACCCTCCCCCCGGGTCTCCTCCTACAAAAAAGGTGATCGAAGCAGGGCTAACAGCTACGGCCACAAAATTCCATTGACCCACAGCTATGGGCGGCCCCTGAAATACCTGCACCCCGCTCGTTGTGCCAACAGCCAATGTAGGAAATGCTGCCGACGGGTTTCCTTGCAGGGAAAAAGCATAACCGCTGCTTTGGTTGGCCAATTTATCTACAATGGGCTCGGTTTGTGTGGTCATATTGGTGTATACCCAGGCATCAATGGTAAATGCGTTACCTGCAAAATTAAAGGCAGGATTGACGCCTGCATTGAGATAACCACCCCCTGATGGGCCGCTAAACTGCAATGCGCCTAAAGTAGTGTTATTGATGTCTACTTTCCCGACTACAGGGGTTGGGCCGCCGGCTCCAATAGTTCCGGACAGCGAATTGGCAGCATAACCGTTGAGGATGTCAAAGGCATCTGTCTCCCCTCCTGTTTCATCCATTGGCCACCAGGCTACCGGGTTTTGGGGCAAAGGCGCGCAATTGACACAACGCTTAAAACTAATGTCGTCTAAGGCAAAATCATTGCCCAGATTATCGGTGGCAAGAGATGTAATCTCCAACGAATAAACCGCATTAACGGGCAAAGAAGCCGGCGAAGTCCACCGCAAACAGATATATTCCCACTTGTCGGGGCTTTCAGAAAGCGCTACCGGAGTAGAAGAAGCAACGACAACGTTGTTTGCGTCAACTATCCTAAGTTCAATAATGGGGTCTGTAAAATTGTAAGACGGCTTCACAATGTTATTAGCCCAGGCCTCAAAAGAATAGGAGGTAGCCGGAGCTACGGGCACGGAATGGCGCCAGGCCACTTGGTTAGAAGCTCCGTCAATAATCATAAATGGAGCCGTCAGGCTATTCGACCTGTCAACACAATACCAATACCCGCCATTGGCAACAGCTACCTGATTGGCGTTGAGCACTGAGAAATTGCCGGTTCCGGTTCCCGTAGATGTCCAGACATAATTTGTGGTATATCCGGAGCCGGGTGCAGGCGGCGGGGCTGTTACATTAAAATTGCCGTTGACAACCAGATTGGGGCCTTGCCTCACCGTGCCGTCAGGACAACAACTGCGCGGTATCACCGGAGGGGGGCTCGGATAAGAAAACGATCGGGTGCATGGTTCCTGCCCAACGATTGAATTGACAATTATGGCGTGATTGTCGCTATTGTGTATCCTCATTTTGATATACGGAATTTGGTGAATGCTAAGATTCTGCAATGTTATTTCATTGCCATTCACCGCTATATCAATAGCTGAGCCGAGCGATTCTGCACTTAATAAATCTCCCGATTCTATCATGATGCTGATTTGCTCAACACATTCCGGCATATTGTTCAGGATGGTTAAATAATAAGCGCTGGTATCGCCTTGTTCGTGTTCTTGGGTGAGTACAACATCTAACCCGTCGCAAGAACAAGTAAGGCAATTTCCAAATTCAACAATCGCGTCCTGGCCTGCCTCCAGCGGAATGTTGAGCATACCGGATGCAGGTACAACAGGCGTCCAGCCAGGTTGCAGAACTTCCCGGACAGTGTAATTTCCGGGCGCCAGGTTGTCGAACATAACCCTCCCCTGATCATCCGTCAGGCTGGAAAAGATTTCGCCCGTAGCTATGTCTTCCAGGGCAAACCACCAACCCGCCAGGCCCGTATCAATGGGTATGCCCGCAGGACTCAAGTCACGCGTTCCGTCGCAGTCCAGATCATGGTATTTATACACCTGAACATTGGCTGTTGGGCAGCGTACGTCAACCGTAAAACTACATACAGCCACATTGCCCGACATATCCGTGGCCGTATAAGTTACTGTAGTGATACCCTGATTAAACAGGGCGCCGCTTGCGTCGTCTGCTCCCTGTGCCGTTGTCGCTCCGGTCAATTGCCATTGCACATCGAGCATGGGGCAATTATCGGAAGCACCCGGGCCTATGTTTTGAACAATAGCCGTACACTGCCCCGAAGGGTTCTGCGCGCCAAACAGCGTCAGGCCCAGCGGGCAGCTCAGTTCAGGCCCTTCGGCGTCATTTACAACTAATTCATAGTCGCAAGTGCGCTGATTGCCACAAATATCCGTAGCCTGGCACCGAATGGTGTTGACGCCTTTGGGGAATTGGGTAGAAGGCGTGATGGGCACAAAATTAGTGCCATTGAACAGGCTGTAGGCGAGGGTTGGCGAGGCGGTGCAATTGTCGGTCGCTGTCGCTGTAGGTATGGCCCCTGTGTAGTAGCAAAGCCCGGGCAGGGTTTGTACGGCAGTGGTTTGCGGACAGGTGATTACCGGCGGCACGTTATCGGTTGTCGTTATGGTTTTGCAAATTTCGGTAATACAATCTCCGCCGGCGCCGACGGCGATGAGACATGCCGTATAGCTGCCGCATGTCGGATAAGTAACCACCGGATTGGCTAAGGAGGAGGTCGCCGGAGAGCCGCCGGGAAAACTCCATTGCCAGGACGCCGGCGCTGGTACGTTAGAAAGGTTGGTAAAGGTAACGGTATTGCAATTGACCGAAAAGCTGAAATCTGCCTCGCAAGGCGGACACGCCTCTCCCTGCTGCCAGGTCGCCAGACTATTGGCTACGCTTATACCGGGTAGCGCATCGGCGAAGTCTATACTCAGGCAGCACGGACTGCTAAAGATATGATTAGTAGGCGTTACCGCAGTAGTCGTTGTTTGCGTCATGCAGGTGGTCATTTCCAGATTGCTCACAGACAGGAAGGCACAATCGCCGCCAAACCCGTCGGGACGCGCCCTGCCGTCGGCATACGCCATCAGATTTGCCGATATGGGCCATACTGCGCCGCCGGTATAAGAAGTCTCATTTACCTCCAGGTACTTTGTCCATTGTAGTACGGGCGCATTGGCCCCATCTTGAAATTTAAGCACAACACCCCGATTCAATCCGCTTATCTCAGCGCTGCCGCTCACATAAATGCTGCTGCCGGAGGTCCATACGTTGCGGATGGACGTGAGATTGGGCAGGCTGATTTGCCAAATGGTAATAAGGTCGGCATTGAACTTCATCAATCGGGCTGAAAAGGCAGGAAACTGAGCGCCGGTAGCAATAAAATTGCTTCCTGCCTGAGCCACATCCACAAAACTCATTTGGATGCCATCGGGCGAAACGCCCCCGAATATAGCCCCTGTATTATCGGTTCGGAAGATGACGCCATTCGTACCCCAATTCCCCGCCAGCAACAAATCTCCGTTGGGCAGGGCTTCCAAATCGCGCACAAACTCGTCGTCTGTGGAGCCGAATACTCCAGCGTATATTTTTTTCCACCCTATGGCGCCGGCTTCGCTTACGGTGAGCAGCACTACGTCGTCCCAACTGAATACCGCGTTTGGCTCTTGTTGAAAACCAAGTACATAGTATGGAGACACTGCATTATCAGGCATGGGGTTTAGCACTACCCGATTGAAGGACTCTCGCCCGGTTGTATTGTAGTTTCTTAGCCAGTTGAATACGCCGGCAGGCGTGATAAGGCCCATGATGCTTTGGCTGTTGGGGTCCAAAGGCAGGGTATGTCCTACCAGGAGAAGGTTGCCGGAAGGCGTCAGCACCGCATCGTTCCACTGCGAGGCTACATCCAACCTGCGCGTCCACAACAGTTGCCCGCCGGCATTGATGCGCGATACGGTAGCGCGGGGCTGCTGCCCCGCAGCCGCCTCTGCCTGCCCCAGCACATAATATTCTGCCCCATGCGGGATAACTTTAGCGAATGACTCATTCAGGGTGGTTCCGTATTGGCGCAACAACTGCGCCTGTACAGGCCATGCCACAACTACGCAGGCGAGTACAACGATACAAAAGCGGATGACGGCAAAGTTGAGGTTCTTCATGGTTGCAGTTTTTAATAGCTTATTATTGGGCCACAAAATGCCAGGGAGTAGCCAATACGCGCCCTGTTCATGCGGCCGGTAATGGGTACATGAAAAAAAAGTCAAAACCCGCTTCAGGCTACCAACGCGCTGAAGGGCGATGAACGAGATGCCAGTAAAAAATTCAACCAGGATACACCCAAATCGAAAAGGCTAAGAAAATTCAGATGCCGATGCCAGAAAGGATTTTGAAGTCACAAAACACAATAGTACGGGGCAACATTATTTCGCAACTTCACTTTGACCAAATGTCATTTAGCAGTCAAATATACCATATTTAATCCAAGAATCAATTTATAATAAATATTTTTTTATTAAGAACATGTTGTTTACCCGAATGAAACCCACTTCATGGCAACCGAAGTGGCGTTCCACGCCATGATATGTAGCCGGAATGTTGAGGGTGCAGCCTTGGCAAAATGCCTTGATTGTTTGGACCAGGGGGTGAAGCGGTACGGCCCCGACCTCAAGGAGGGGCCGTAATAGCGGAACACGTTTACCCGGAAGAGCGGAGCGAAGACGTGGCGCCGCCGCGCAGAGCGCCCACCGGAGGTAGATGATATGCGGCGGGGCCCATAATCAAAACCCGCTCTGCAAGGGGGAATTATAGTCCTCCAAGCTAAAATTTATGAATCTTGACTTGGAATAAAACGCCGTACATTTACCCGGCACCAATTTGCACTGCGCTATGAGGGATTCACTTGATTTTGGGGCGGCGTTGCGCCTGTGGGATGCCGAACGAGAGCAAAGCCTGGGCGCTTACCGCAGCGGTAGCGCCGCCTTTATAGCCGGTTTGCCGCCAGGCGTATCGGTAGCGCTGCCGGCAACCGCGGTGTTGCGTTGGTTGCAGGAGCGCTATGGAACGGAAGCGCTGGGGCGGGCGCTGCGCCCGGAGGAGGCAATAGCCAGCCCGGTGGCCAATGAGCCGGGCCCCGGTTGGATACGCGGGGTGAATATGGCCGGCGTAAACGTGCGCACGGTGGGTAGTTTCTGGCGGGTAGTGCATTATGCGCTGACGCTGCCGGCCTGCCAGCAGGGGGTGCATCTGCTGCCCATCTGGGAGCCTGGGGTGGTGTCGAGCCTGTATGGTATGGCCTCATGGCGCATCAATCCTGCCTTTTTTGATGCCGAACTGGCGGCGGCCTGCCCGTGGTTGGATACGGCCGAGGCACAGTTGGCCGCCGTAGTGAATGTGCTTCATCTGATGGGCAAAACGGTGGGCATGGACGTGATACCGCATACCGACCGCTATTCGGAGATAGTGCTGGCCAATCCGGCGTATTTTGAGTGGCTGCGCCGTGAAAACGACCGCATCACCGACCATAGCGCCCACTTGCACGAAGCCGTAGAAAACCTGATTCGGCGCTGGCTGGCGCGAAGCGGGCAGGCGCCGGCAGGCGATGTGTTTGCCCTGCCGGAGCCGGAGCGGTTGCAACTGCTCTTTGGCGCGCCTGAAGATCAGGAGGGTCGCACCCGCCGACGGGCCGGGTTGGTTGACTGGCTGTTCAGGGAGGGCTACGAGCCTGTGCCGGCTACCATGGGCCCGCCTTATCGGGGCTTAGAAGTAGACCCCAGCCCTGAGGCGCAAACGACGGACTATTTGGGCCGGGTGTGGCGCGATTATCGGATAACGGCCCCGCAGGAGATGTCGAGGGTTTTTGGGCCGCTGACGCGCTACAAGTTTTATGAAAGCTTAGATGATAACCGCGAGTGGGGCGTCGATTTTAGCCGGCCGCGGCCCGAGGTGTGGGATTATTTCTGTAATGGCTATGCCGGGATGCAGCGCCGCTATCGCTTTGATTTTATGCGGGGCGATATGTCGCATGTGCAGATGCGGCCCGAGGGCGTGCCGTTCTACTTCGACGAATATTACGACCCGCATCTGGCCGTGAAAACGCGCATAGCCCGGCAGGCGCCCTGGTTTGCTTATTTTGCCGAGTCGTTTCTGGCGGGCCCCAACTTCATGGCTTATGGCGATGAAGTGGAACATTTAGAGGCGAGCCAGGCCGATGTCACGCTGGGCGACCTGCAAAGCATGGTGGTGGGCGAGCCCGATTTTATGGCCCACCTGCGTCGCTACTTAGATGTGCTGAGCACAAGGCGCACGACCCCTTGTTTTACCCTGATGACGGGCGACAAAGACGATCCGCGCTTTGATAAATTTTACCTGACGGGAAATGAAGCCCGCTTTTTCTTCGGATTGTTTGTGACGGATATGCCCAGTTATATGGGGCTGGGCTTTGAGCAGCGCGATCCGCATCCGGAGCCGGCCCCCAACGAGCACTATACCAAGCTCTATGTGTTCCAGATAGAAGACGGGCCTAAGGCTACCCGGGGGCCTTACCAATGGGGTAGAAACGGCGAGTTGTTCAGGCGGCTCGACGCCATACGCCGATGGGCCGACGGGGTGCTGCCCCAATTGGCCGGCGCTTCGACCCGCTGGCTCTTGCCCCCCGATCCTACAGCTGCTCACTTGGTGTGCGCCTGGACGCAGGCGAGCGATGATCCGGGCTATGTGTTTGTGGTGAACTTTAACCTGAAAGAACCTGCCCGCAACGTCAAATTGCCGCGCTGGACGAGCAGTGCGCTGCGGATGCGGCCCATCTTCTCTACGCATCAGGGCTTGCTGCGGGCCGGCGAGCTAAGCTGTAACGAGGTGCATTGGTTGTTGCCGGAGCTGAGGCCCGGGGAAGGGATGGCTATAAAACTATGCACTTAATTTTTCACCTTCTCCCCCTTCACCTCCACTACGCTATCCATCTCAAAGCGGGCTTCGTAGATGAGCGCGCCGCTCTCGCTCCATTTGCGGAGGTAGCCATTTTTTTTGTCCCGGAGAAACTCCGCTACAAACTGAAGCGCGCCGTTGGGGTAGTAGAGGGTATCGCCTCCGGTTTTTAGCCCATCCTGATAGTATTGCACTTCTTTTATCTTTCCGTCGGGATAGTAAATGGTTGTTTTTCCTTGTTGTTTCCCCCCTTGAAAAAGGCGAATCGCTTTGAGTTGGCCATCGGGGTAGTAGTCGGTCATTTCACCTTCAATGCGCCCATTGATGCGTTGGAACACCCTGGAGGTGCTGCTGTCGGCATAGTTCTCTTTAACGAGTAGCGTATCGGGAGAAACAGGAGGCGTGACAGCCGCAGGCGTATGGGGTTGGCAGGCGGCGAGCATGCCGGCCATTACGTGCAGTAAGATAACAGATTGCAGCTTCATAATGAAGAAACGACATGAAGAAGGGGAAAGATCAGGACGCGAGCCTGCATCTTTCCCCCGACAGGATTGATATACCTATAAAACGGACTAGTACTAATTCGTCCAGGGCAGGCGGTTCACGCGACGGCCAATTTCGGTACCGAAGCGAACGCCTTCGTCGCAGTCCATGCGCCAGTGTACGCCCAGGGGCACGCGCGACCAGGCATTTTCCTGAGCCATCTCGAAGAAGCTGCCGAAGCTGCGGGGCGTACCCTCAAACTCGGTGCGGTTGGCATGGCAGCGGTCGGTCATGGCGTAGTCGTATCCGAATACGCTACCCAAAGCCTCGGCGCCGGCAGCGCCCATAGTGGAGTGGCCCGAAGGATAGGCCGGGAAAGAAGGCGAAATGCTCTTCTCACCCGTCAGCGGGTTCTCTAAGTTGGTTTCCCAAGTGGCGTCGATGATGCGGCGGATGTACCCTACGGGGCGCTCTACATTGTAGTGGTACTTAGAGTGCCAGCAAGCTACGGCAGCGTCGTTGAGGGCCATGCCCACTTTGGCGTTGGTAAGCAGGGCCGTAGCTAAGTTGCAGTCTTCAAGTTCAAACACCTGATTGGCGATGGCGATGAAGCGCGGGCCGGGGCTAAACGTGAGGTTAACCAAGTCGTCGCTCCAGAATTCGCCGACCCACTCGGTTTCATACGACAGGGTAGGCGTATTTTGCGAGTATACTTCCAATGCCTGAGCATACATCATGGAAGAGGGCGCCTCGCTGTAAGGCAGCGGCGGGCGGCAGATGCGCTCGCCGGCTTTGGTGGCAAAAGCACGCGCCTCACCCCAATAAGGGAACATACCGCGGCCAGGGCCGGGCAGGGTGGCTTCCCAATCGCCGGGGCCGTTATAGGCAGCTTGCCAGTTGTAGTCGCCGAAGGGGTCTATGTGCGCGTCGTGGCCTATGGGGTCGGTCTTAGCCCAGTCCCATACGGCGGCGGCTACTGCTGTGCCATGAGCTACCGAGCGGTTGAATACGTCTGGCGCAATTTGAAGGATATAGCGCCCCTCATTGCGGCTCTTCAGCAGGGCGATGTCGGCAGCCCGGCTGGAGAAAAACTTATTCATCAGAAAGGCATTGGAGGCATTCACCACAGTAGGCCAGTGATATTCCGCGCCTGCTTCGACCTTAGGCAGGTTGAGGCCAAACTCCAACTGCAACGAGTTGTATTCCGGCATGCCTGAGATGCACGCTTCATAGGCGGCATAGCCTAAGTAGGCCAAGGCGCGGGGAGCGGGGCCGGGGCGGTAGCCCTGGGCATAGCGCTCAATTTCCAAAAACAGCTCATTCCATTCGTGAGCTACTTCGTAGGAGTAGTCTTCTACTAACTTGGCATCGGCGCCGGAGTCCACTGGCTTCTCTTCGCAGGAGTATAACCCCAGCAGTACAGCCAAAAACAAGGCAACCCGAGTAGCACTTCTAACGTTCATGTTACGGTTATTTATTTAGCACAATAAAAATTACACAGATGTATGGCATCTGCTATCCCTTTTCCGCAAATAAGCTTGATAAAGCGCTGGTATGTAGTTTAAGCCTCGGGCAAGAAAGAAATAATAGCAAAGCTATTTTTCTCCGTAGTTAATCTGCACAAAGATAGATTTGAGCTTTCCAAATTTACGACAATCAAATATTAAAATTTCCTTAGAATTTATAAATTTCGCCAAAAACGGCTTCAGGGGAGGCCATTGAACGTTTGGATCAGGTCATTTGGCCGCCTCTCCGGCGCAAACCAAATCTTATTCCTAACAAGTTTGTTATAAATTTCGGAACTTGCGCCCGCATTTTTTACAGTCGCGCCGGCAGGTTTTGAACATAAATTTGTGTGTTTACCTACGCTGCCGTACACAAAACCTGCCGACGCGCAGTTATAGATGCGGCTGAAAGAACTAAAAAACCAAGGTAGCCCATGGCAAAACATGAGTATAAATCGGACGTAGAAGCCGTAGACGCGCTTGCCCAATCGTATTTGGACCTCAAACAGGAGATCGGCAAGGTGATCGTAGGTCAGGACGAAGTGGTGAAATCGGTCATCATTTCCCTGTTTAGCAATGGCCATAGCCTGCTGGTTGGGGTGCCGGGTTTGGCAAAGACCCTGCTGGTGAGCACCATTGCAGAGGTGTTAGACCTCAACTTCAAACGCATACAGTTTACCCCCGACCTGATGCCCAGCGACATCACCGGCTCGGAGATACTCGACGAAGATCGCCACTTTCGCTTCAATCGCGGGCCGCTGTTTGCCAACATCGTGCTGGCCGACGAGATCAACCGAACGCCGCCCAAAACACAGGCCGCCCTGCTGGAGGCCATGCAAGAGCGCTCTGTAACTGTTGCCGGCGAACGCCATGTGCTGCCGGCGCCTTTCTTCGTATTGGCTACGCAGAACCCCATCGAACAGGAGGGTACTTATCCGCTGCCCGAGGCCCAGCTCGACCGTTTTATGTTCAATATCCCGCTGGATTACCCCAGCTATGAGGAGGAAATCCGCGTGGTGAAGGATACCACGGGCAGCAGCAAGGCGCCTCTGCGGCATGTGCTTTCCAGCGCCGATATCCTGTTTTTTCAGGAGTTGGTTCGCAAAATTCCCGTTGCCGACAATGTGCTGGAGTACGCCGTGGGGCTGGCTACCAAGACCCGCCCGGGCACAGCCCGCGCTACGGCGGCCGTCAACGACTATATCTCATGGGGCGCCGGGCCGCGCGCTTCGCAATATTTGGTATTGGGCGCCAAGTGCCACGCTGCTATCAGCGGCAAGTATTCGCCCGATATTGAGGATGTACAGGCCATTGCCCGCTATGTGCTGCGCCACCGCATTGTGCGCAACTACAAAGCCGAAGCAGAAGGCATTACGGAAGAGCGCGTTATTGCAGGACTCCTGTAAGGAGCCGATTGGCCCGGTCTGGGCCTTCGTTATAAGGGCGCTCGACCGAAAGGTCGAGCGCCCTTGTGGTTATTAGCCTTTATTAGACTTGTTTCGTTCGCAGGTCCTCCGCAGTTTCCTTCAGGGCTTGCAGTGCCTTAGGCCAAAGGTCCATGAACATATCGTAGTAATTATCGGTAACGTCGCTCTGCACCTCAAAGCGGGTGGTATTTGGGCTCAGCGCATGAAGGGTGTAGTTTTCATAGGCCGGGGCCCAAGCCTTTATGGCCTCGCTTTCGGTGTCTTCTACCCCATTCATGATGTAGCCGAGGTGCCGTATGGAAATGTAGGCCGGGAAATCCGATTCGGCAATTTCAGATACCATACCCTCCTTTTGGCCCTCGCTGCCGATGGCTAAAAAGCGAATGGCGTCGCCTTTGTTCCAGCCGCCTTCAAAATAAGAGGTCTCCGTAAATACGTGGGTCCAGCGGTTGTAGTGCTCGGGAGTAACAATGGCCGCCCAGACCGTTTCGCGTGGCGCCTCTATGTGGATGTCTAAATTAATCTGTTTCATCAGCCCTGCGGAATTTGAGTGACATCGGTATACATAACTTCCCATTGATGGCCATCGGGGTCGGCAAAGCTGTCGTAGTACATCCAGCCGTGATCAGCGGAGTCGCGGTAGCGGGCGCCGCCGTTGGCCAATGCTAAGCGGGAGATGTCGTCTACCTGCTCCCGGCTATCCACCTCTATCGCGATGAGCACCTGGGTAGAGCTACTGTCTGCAATGGGCCGGTTGGTGAAAGTAGTAAAAAATTCGTGGGTGATGAGCATGGCGTATATCGCGCCATCGTTGAGCACTAAACAGGCAGCTTTTTCATCGCTGTATTGCTCATTGAAAGAAAAACCCAAGGTAGACCAAAACGCCCGGGCCTGAGGAAGGTCTTTAACGGGCAGGTTGACAAAAATAGACTTGATTTGCATGGTGTAAACGTTGGATGTTTGTTAGGATGCTACAAGTCAGGATTCATCAATCTTGCTTGCAGAACCATTGATGCTACAAATATAAGTGTGGTTTATTGAATAAACAAAAAATTTTAAATAAAAAAATAAACAGCATTTTTGTCAAACAAAGCCTTGCCCAGTCAGTAAGCTGTCTATGGAGCCGGTTGCCCGTGGTAGCGGTGGAAGTTTTTACCCGGCTGAGGCACGAAGATTTTTACCCGACCGAGCAGAGCGAGGGCGTGGTTCACCCGGCCGAATGCAATGAGGACGTTTACCCGACCGAGTGCAACGAGGGCGTGGTGGTGGCGGCGGCGGCGGTAGCCTCCCCTGATAAACGATGGGATTATTGACAGGCGCGTACGGAGGAGTTGAAGCGGGGTGTTGGCTCAAGCATCACCGGATCAGCAGAACTTCTCCTTTTTCAGTTATCATGCGATTGCCCTGAACGTCGGGCATTTCATAGGTGAGTTGCCATACATAAGCGCCTGGATCAGCCTTGAGGCCATTTACTTCCCCATTCCAGCGGGCTGCCAAAGTATTATTGCCGGCAAAAGAAAAAACCACTCCGCCCCAACGGTTAAAAACTTTGAAATTAACCTGCGCTATGGTTGTGCGGCAGTTCATAAAAACATCTAACCTGTCGTTGACGCCATCATCGTTAGGAGAGAATGCATTGGGCACATATACCTGGCAGCGACAGTCATCAAAATTTGCGCGCCGGGAGAAGGTAAAAACGCCACAGTTGTTTTCGATACTTGCGCTGTAAAGCCCGGAGGTTGTAACAACCCTGCCGGCGGCGCGGGATCCGTCGTTCCAACGGTAAACGCCCTGAATGCCGGGGCTTAGCATCAAAGCCTGCCCTTCGCACAGGGTTGTATCCGGGGGCATGGGCGGCAGGTGGTTTTCGGCAACAATAACAACCTGATCGGTAAGTATACAGCCGTCGAGCAACGCCTGCACCGCTACGCGCCCCGTATCGGATACCTGTATCACGGGCGTTTCGGCGCCGTTGCTCCATCGAAATGCCGCATCGGGAAACGTAGCGTCAAGCGTTAGCGGCAGGCCATTGCACAGCAACAGCGTATCGGGCAGCGGATCAAAAGCCGACAGCCAAATGTCGTCTATGAATACATACGGAAACAACTGATTTAGCGGTGTCGGCGGATCACTTTCCACCGTTGTTTCGGAATTTGCTAGCGCATTCCCAACACGCAGCCATTTTTCGCCTCCTTTGGCCGTAAAACACCCGGCTACCCGGGTCCAGTTTGCGGTATCTCTAATTACACCGCTTTGGTTGCTCATAGCCACGTAGTAGTTGGAATTCCGAATATCGGGGCTGACGCTCATGGAAAGAGCATCGATAAAAATGGCAACGTCTCCGGCGCCGCAGGGGTCTTTAGGCGCGGCATAAAACCGGGCGTAATAGGGTTTCCCGGCTTCAAGCGTATCCAATAGCGGCGCTTCGACAAATTCATGGGTATTATAAACATACATCCCCGCGTATCCGCCGCCTGTTTTAGGCGGCAGGTAGTTGCAAAAATGGTTATAAGGCACGGCATAAAAAGGGTGGGCGGAGCACTCATTGTATAAATCCGGCGTGCGAATACCTTCCCAGGGAACGGCGAGGCGGACGGTTCCTTCTACATCAGGACAAAGTGTGAGGGTATCAAATCCGGGATTGGGCACGAGGTTCTGGCTCTTAAGCATACTGTTGGTTAGCACCGCCAACAGGATCACGATAAGCTTTTGAACGTTCATAGTTTCGTCTTTACCTGTTTTATGATGGCCGGTCTTTGGGTGAGTCCTTACCCAGCATATCGCTATACGAGCGCTCCAGCAGGTCGGAAGTATCTATCTCCAGCAGTTGCAGGTAGCGATTGCACTGGGCGCGCAGGTAGGCCTCGCCCAGCGAACCGTCGGTGTCGATAGCCTCTATCTCTACAAATTGGCCGAGGCCGGCTACCTCGTCGAGGTGAAACTTAACGTTATCGATGAAGTAGATGCCCCGCCGCTTGTCCACCACTTGTAGCACGCCCAGCGCACGGCTCAACACGCCCAACAGGGCGGCGCCCTCGGGTGCGGGGCAGAGGGTCACTTCCGAGGTTTTAGGGCCGGCCTGGTTGGGGCGATCGTAATGGATGAGGGCATTTTCGATGTCGCCCTGGCGCAGCTTCAATCGGCCCCGAGGCACATGAAAGTAGGTATCAATCTGGCGGTCTTCGCCCCTAAACTCAGCGCCGGCGTTCATGAGGCGCTGGTGGGCTAAGTCGGGCCGGCGGCATACGGCTTTAATCTCTACATTGAGGTGCATGACAGCGGAGTTTTGTTATTTTTTCCAGTCCAACAGGGCCTCTTCCAAGCGTTCCAGGTCGGCTTCGTTATGGGCGGCCGTCACCACCACCCGCGTGATGAGCGGGTCGGCAGGCCCCGGATAATGAAAGCTGCTGATGAGGATGTCGCGTCGGCGCAGCCAGCCGGCCAACTCGTGGCGGGGCGTACAAAAGAAAGGGAACCCCGGCAGATAATAAAAGTCTTCGAGCGCGCTCAGGCGCCGGGCTGCTGCGTCGATGTTATGCCGGAGCGTCTGATGTTGCTGGCTCAGCAGGCCCTGCGCTTCGGCCTGTAGCCAGGCCCACGCAAAGGCGGGCGGCGGCGGGCTGGCGCTGCCAAAGCGGGCCGACTCGCCGATTTCCTCCAGCGTTTCGGGCTCGCCCCATATTACGCCGCCGGGCGTAGAGAAAGCTTTGCCCAGCGAGGCGCACACCAGCAGCCGCCCGCCCCAGGCGGCGCGCAGGCGGGTCCAGTGGCCCTGCCCCCACTCGCCGGCTACGCCTATGGCATGGGAGTCGTCGACCACTACCGTCAGCGGGGCGTCTGGGGGCGCTTGCGCCAGCCACTCCCAGGGCGCTTGCAGGGCGTACAACGGGCTCACGCTGTCGGCTAAGGCTACCACCCGCCGCCCGCGGGCCAAAGCCTCGGTTATGCCCCGGCTCCAGCCCGAAGTGGTGCGATAATGTTTGCCGCCAGGCTGCCAGAGGGCAGGGTGGGTCCAGGGGGCATAGTGCAACTCTGCATTGGGCTCGCCGGCCCATTGGCTGGCCAACTGCCCGGCTACCGTACCGCTGGAGGCCAGCAGCGCCGCCGGCGCACCGGCAAAGCGGGCCAGGCCGGCCTCCAGCAGCGGGTACACTTCAGGGGCCAGTTCCGAGCGCCGCGAGCCGCCGTAGTGGGCGCCATAGTGGCCGAGGCCCTCGCGCACGTAGGCCATGTAATCGGGGTGGCGATCCAGCGCCAGATAAGCCGTGCCGGAAAATGGTGGCATAAGCAATTGCTTTGGAAGTTTAAACAGCCAATGGATGAATTTCCCAACACGCCCTTAACCGCCAACGATCATCCGCATCAGAAAGGCCGCTATAAGGGCCCCGTATGTGCCCAGGGCATAACCCAGCACCGCCAGCAGTACGCCCACCGGCGCCAGGGCCGGACTAAAAGCCGAGGCCATTACCGGCGCCGAGGCGGCGCCGCCTATATTGGCCTGGCTGCCCACAGCCACAAAGAAGAAGGGCGCCCTGATGAGCCAGGCCACCGTCAGCAGTAAGGCGGCATGCACCAGCATCCATACGATGCCCACGGCAAAGAGGCCCAGGTTCTTAAACACCTCCCCTAAGTTCATCTGCATCCCAATGGTAGCCACTAAGATATAAATAAATACGCTGCCCAACTGCGAAGCGCCCACGCCCTCCAGCGCCCGCGCCCGCGTAAACGACAGCGCCAGCCCCAGGGTAGTGGCAATGAGCACAATCCAGAAAAAGCCGCTGATGATCGACTCTAAGTACACGGCCTTGAGCCCGGCCTCGTACTGCTTTAGCCAGGGCACAATGATATCGGCGCCCCAGTGCGACAGGGCCACCGCCCCAAAGCCCACAGCCAACAGCACAAACATATCGGTTGTGCTGGGTATGCGCCTCACGCTTTCCGAGTAGGTTTCTATGTCGTGCCGCAGCTTTTCGATGGCCGAGTTATCGGCCTTCAGCCGGGCGTCAATACGACGCGAAATGCCGGCCCCATACAGCAACACGGCCATCCATACGTTGGCCACTACTACGTCTACCACCACCATCGAACCAAAAAGCGTATCGTTTACATTGAAAATTTCCTTCATAGCCGTCTGGTTGGCAGAGCCCCCTATCCAACTGCCGGCAATGGTGCTGAGGCCGCGCCAAAGCTCATCCGGAGGCACATGAAAAAGCCCCGGCGCCATAGTAGTCACCGCCAGCAGCGCAATAGGCCCGCCCAATACCACGCCCAGCGTGGCCGTAAAAAAGATGATCAGCGCTTTGGGGCCTAAGCGCAGCACGCCTTTCAGATCAATGCTAAGGCATAAATACACCAAACTGGCCGGCAAAAGATAGCGCGAGGCCACAGCATCCAACTCCGACTTTTCGCCCGAGATCAGCCCCAACGGCCAGTGCAGCAGCGCCGGAATAAAATAACACAACAACAAGGGCGGCACAATGCTGTAAAACCGCCGCCAACCCGGTCGACTGCTGCCCGAACTCACAAACACCCCCGCCAGCACCGCCAGCAATATGCCCAGCACAATGGCGTCGTTGGTAAAAAAAGGCTCCATAGTCTTTCCCTCGAAGTTTAGTGGATGGGTAAAGGTAACAGATTAACAGATTAAATGAATGGTTACAATTCCGACCGCACCGTCAGCCCGTCATAAGCAGCGAATACGCCCTCGGGCAGGCCCGCTTGCAGGGTCTCGTGCAAGCCTATGCGATGGCTCATGTGCGTGAGGTAGGCCCGCCGGGGCGCCAGCTCCGCAATGAGCTCCAGCGCCTGCGGCAGGGTCACGTGGCTGTAGTGCTCGGGCCCGTGGTGCAGGGCGCTCATCACCAGCACGTCTAAGTTGCGCAACTTGGCCTTTTCCGTTTCTTCAATGTAGCGCACATCCGTCAGGTAGGCCACATCCCACACCCTGAACCCCAATATCGGCAGCTTGCCATGCAGTATCCCCACCGGCGTCACGGGTATGCCCGCCGCCTCAAAAGGCGCATCCTTACTGATGTGGTGGAAGCGGATCACCGGAGCGCCAGGGTAGGGTTCTTCGTCGAAGGCATACGCAAAGCGACGCTTCAACTCCGTAGCCACTACCTCCGTACAATACAAGGGCATGTCTTCTTTCTGAAAAAAATTGAACGGCCGCACATCGTCTAAGCCCACCACATGATCGTTGTGCTCATGGGTCACTAAGATGCCGTCGAGCCGCGGCGGCCGCACCCGCAGCATCTGCTGCCTGAAGTCGGGCCCCACATCTATGGCTAAGTATTTCCCGTCTATAGCCAGCAGGGCGGCGGTGCGCAGCCGATGGTTGCGCGGGTCAGCCGACGTGCATACGTCGCAACCGCAGCCCACTACGGGTACGCCCTGCGAGGTTCCGGTGCCCAAAAACGTCAGTTCTATGGTTTTCATTACCTGCAAACTTCGGTAAAATAGCCGTATCGGCAGCAAAAATGCTAACTTTGTTGTTGTAGTTTAACGACAATTCATAATCCCGTGAACGTATTGCTCATCTGCTGCTGCTTAGCGCTATCCAGCCTCGGCCTTTTTTCCCAGCCGCTCCCCCCCGGCGAGTTGGCCGCAGCCTTAGGCATCGATCCGCCATTAGCCGCATCCCTCCGCCCCGTCGGCCACTACCACAACGCCCGCACCGGCCTGCGCCACAGCTACTGGCAGCAGCATTGGCACGGCATCCCCGTCCACAACGCCATCGCCGGCCTCCACCTCCGCCCCGATGGCGGCGCCGCATACCGCTACGCCCGCCTCTTTCCACAGCCCCCGCTGCCGCCGGCCATCCTCAGCCGGAGCCAGGCCTTAGCCGCCCTGCGCGCCTTAGGCGAAATGCCCCCCGATACGCTCTCATTGGCCTGGCTGCCCGACACCCTCGGCGCCCTCCAATTGGTATGGCAGGCCACCCTGTCCGGCGCCGCGCCGCCCTACCTCATCCAACTGTCTCTTTCGGCTACAGGAGGCACGGTACTGGCCCGCCGGCCGCTATCGGTCAGTTGTTCACCCGCCGAAACGCCGCTGCCGGCAATGTTGGGGCCTGCCCCGCAAGGCATCTCACTCCACCGGCAGCCTGCGCGGGGCCGCTACGCTGCGGGGCTCGCTCATCGCTCGGCCGGCGCCCTTGGGGGGGCGCCGTCTGGCGGCTTGAGGCCGCCACCCCTCCGCATCGCTAGGCCGGGCCAAATGCCTCCGGGTTGGCGCTCAGTCGCTGCGCCCCACGAAGCCGCTCCATTATCCCCGCCCCCCGTAGGCCAATATCGCTGCCTGCCCTGGCCCATAGAGTCGCCCATCGACGGCCCCTTCGCTACCCTCCCGGCCGCCGACCTCGTCGATCTCGTGGCCTCCCCCGATGGCTGGCATCAGATCAATACATTTTCCTTTACCCATACCCAGGGCAACAATGCCTATGCTTATTTTGCAGCCAATGGCCCCTCAACGGCGCCTGCCCCGGCGCCCATCGTCCGCAATATGGACACCGGGGTCTACATCAGCGGAAACGTACCCTCCGGCGGCAGCGCGCTCAACTTCAACTTCAACCAATCCCTCAACACCACCAACGGGCGCGACTTCCTCGAAATGGCCCTCGTCAACGCCTTCGTCAGCGCCAACCGCATGCACGACCTGCTCTTTCACTATGGCTTCGACGAAGCCTCCGGCAATTTTCAGTCGCACAACTTCACCAACCAAGGCGCCGCTGGCGATGAGGTGTGGGTGGAAGTACAGCGCAACGGCAATAACATGGCTTTTTTTTCCTGCCCCTCCGACGGAGGCAACCCCCGCATGAGGCTACACCTCTGGGGCAGCCCCATGCCCGACAGCATCCTCGACTCGGCCTTCGACAACCTCGTCGTAGCCCACGAGTATACCCACGGCCTCATCTTCCGGCTGGTGGGCGGCCCCAATGTGGTCACCTGCATGGATGGCCACGAGCAAGGCAGCGAGGGCTACTGCGATGTGGTGGGTATGCTCGTCACCCTCGCCGACCGCAACGCCGACGGCATCCTCAGCCCCAATGTCGTCGGCGAGGGCATACGCAGCATCGGCGGCTTCATCAACGGCGACGCCGACTTAGGCGGCCAGGGCCTCAGGCGCTACCCCTATGCCGTCAGCATCGCCCTCAATCCCATCACCTACGATAGCGTGCCGCAGCTCACCGCCCCCCATCAGGTGGGTTTCGCCTGGGGCAGCATGCTCTGGGACATCGTCTGGGATCTCATCGATGCCTATGGCTACAGCACCGATCTCTATGACCCCAACGGCACAGCCGGCAATGTGCGCGCCCTCAACCTCATCGTCGAGTCGCTGCGCTATTTGGCCTGCGACCCTACCTTCATCGACATGCGCGACGCCCTGCTGCAAGCCGACGCCACGCTCTACGGCGGCGCGCTGGCCGAACGACTCTGGACCTGCTTCGCTCGCCGCGGCTTGGGCTATAGCGCGCAGGCAGGCGGCATGGCCGCCTACGACATGCCCCCTATGGCGCCCCTGCCCGTCAGTTGGCTCTATTTCAATGCAGCCCCCGAACCCCTCGGCATAGGACTGCACTGGGCCACCGCAACCGAAGACCAAAACGCCGGCTTTGCCATCGAACGCCTGCCCGAAGGCGCTGTTGCGCCTGCCGATGTCGGCTGGGTACCCGCCGCGCCCAATGCCGACGAGGGAAGCCGCTATTATTTTTTGGATAAAAATGTAGTACCCGGTGTGACCTACCTGTACCGCCTCCGTCAGAAGGATATAAATGATGCGGAAAGCTACAGCCCCTGGCAAAGCGCCCGGTGGCAAGGCGGAGAGGAAAGCCTCCTGCTGTGGCCCAATCCGGCAACCGATGTCGCCCACTTCAAATGGACGGCTAATCAAGGCGCCGCCAGCCTCAAAGTGGTAGACCCCGAGGGAAAGGTAAGGCTCTCACGCCGGCTTCAGGCCGGCGAAACAGCTATCCTCGACCTCAGCCACTGGCCCTCCGGCTGGCTCACCGTCTGGATAGAATCAGTCCACCGGCACAGCGCCTACCGGTTGCTCCGCATCAGCAACGACCATCGGTGAGAAATAACGCATGAACAACTCAATACGGTAAATCCGTATAATTTAATCGCTTTTTAGAGACGTAATCCCACGAACAGTCCGCTTTTGTTTGACACATTTTCAACGGACAAAAGTCATCCCCAAAAATCAGAAGAGGAGGGAGCGCCGGGCGCTCCCTTTTTTATTAGGCTTGCTCTGTGAGTCAGTACAAAATTTGCCGCTTGCAGCCGTTTGATGATCCCGCAGAACACGTCTGTCATTCCACATTTACTCTTCCTCTTCACTGCCTGCCTGGTAGTCCTGCAATAGGGCCATAGCCTCTTCTGCCCGGTCGGCCGGCGCATAGAGGCTGGCCTCGCCCAGCATGGGCAGCACCGAGTCGGGCTTGGTCACGATATGGCTTTCCACACCATTTTGTTTGAGCATGTCTTCCACCAATTTGGCTTGTATTACATCCGGAGATGTATAGATTTTTACCCAGCCTTCGAGCATATTCCGTGAATTTGGTTATGGTTCAATAGACTTGTTCTGCGAGCCGTGAACGAGCGAAAGCGTAGCAAATTTTGTACCGAACAAGGCAAAAAACGTAGGCGATACCGTGGCATCGGCGAGGCTTTTTAGCGAAGTGCAGGACAAAATTTGTCGCTTGCAGCCGTTTGATGATCCCGCCGAACAAGTCTAACACTTAGCAAGGTAATCTTTTTTTGCAAAAGTTGCAAATGATTTTCAACAAGCCTATCTTTGGCAAAGCCCAACCGCAATGGCCATGACCGAATTATCTTCAGGCTGCAAAATCAGCCGCTGGCAACTGCTCAAGCAACAACTCAATAACCTCGGCGCCGCCGAGTTTGAAGCCCGCATCGGCCGGCCCGATACGGTGCTGCTCGATGTGCGCACCCCCGCCGAATATGCGGCCGGCTGCCTGCCGGGCGCCATCCACCTCGATTATTTTGGCCCTGACTTTTGGCCCCAGTTCGATGCCCTCGACCGCACTAAAACCTACCTGGTATACTGCCGCAGCAGCCGACGCAGCACCCGCGTATGCACCCTCATGCGCAATGGCGGCTTCGGTAGCGTCTATAACCTGGAGGGGGGGCTGGCTACTTCTCTGCCAGTTCCCGCCGTATCCGACTCAGCGACTGAGGCGTAATCTTCAAATACGACGCAATGTAGTGTTGGGGGGCCTGTAGCGCCAGGTCGGGATAGCGGTTCAGAAAGGCTATGTACTTGGTACGGGCATCGCCGAAGTTGAGAAAGTCGTTGTCTTTGAGCTTATTGAGCAACTGCGCCTCCGTGATGCTTTTGAGAAAGATAAAATAGTTGGGTATCTGCTGAATGAGATCGTTTACAGCGTCTTTATGAATGATGTAAAGCTCGGTATCCACCACAGCCTGTATGGGGTTTTGGCTGGGGGCTCCGGCATAATAGCTCTCTAAATCGGTAACAAACTGGTTGGAGCGCACAAAGTACTTCGTCACTTCGGCGCCTTCGTCATCCAGCGCGTATAGCCTCAATATGCCGCGCTCTACAAACGCGATCTCATGGGCTACTTTATCAAGGGCCAAAAAGTGCTCCCCGGCTTTCAACAGGCGTTGTTTGCACCGGGAAAGGGCGAGGGCAATACCATCTTCTGACAGTATGCCCCCAAAATGCATCGCAGATTGAAGTTTTTCCATAACTATTTTACTACGCCTAAGGCTATGGCGCTGGCCGCGCAGGCCAACACGCCCTCTTTAGGCCTGCGCGGCTGCCAACCCAATTGCTGTATGGCCTTTTTGTTATCCACCTCCCTGCGGGCGCCCAGTTCCAGCAGTATGGGCTTCAGAGTGGGGTCTATATTGGAAAAAAGGCGTACGGCAAAGTTAGGTAACACCCGCGAGGGAATTCTGCGTTTGGGATATTCCTGCCGCAAAATATCGGCTATGTCTTTAAAACTCAGATAACCTTCCGAGCCTATATAGCGCTGGTTAGCCGCCTGTGGTTTTTCCATGGCCAGCAGTAGCAGGTTAGCTACTGAGCGCACATCCACCACATCAAAACCTATGTTAGGCACGGCGGGTATGCTGCCATCCAGCGATTTAATGACGATATTGGCGCTGCCACTGAAGTCTTCTTCCAGCAGCGGCCCCAGAATGGCGCCGGGCAGCACTGTGGTCAGTTCCATTCCCGAGCGGTCGGAGGCCATAAAATTCCATGCCGCCCGCTCGGCGATGGTCTTGCTCCTGAAGTAGGGCGTTGTGTCTTCCAGATTAGTTGCATCCGTCCAGACGGTTTCATCAAATACGCCGCTGCGCTGCGCCTTGGGCTTGCCATACAATACCGCCCCCGAAGACGATGTGAGCACCACCCGCTTCACGCCATGCTGCGACGCAGCCCGAAGTATGCTGAGCACGCCCTCACGGGCAGGAACCACCAGCTCATCATCATTTTTAGGCAATACCTTCGGAAAAGGAGAGGCTATGTGTTGTACGTATTGGACCCCCTGCATGAGTCCGGGCCATACCTGGGCGTCGGTGAGCTCGGCCTGAGCTAAGTGCAGCCTGTCGAGATGGGTCGTGTGTTTCCCCAACACCGCACGAATGCTGTCGGCCCGAGCCAGGTCGCGCATGGTGCCTACTACTTCATATCCCTTATTGAGCAGTTGGATGGCCGTATGAGAACCAAGAAAACCGGTGATGCCGGTGAGTAATACTTTGGGTGCAGACATGGTAGCCAGTTTTTGTTACTACAAAGGTCGGGCGGCTTTGTTGAGCGCGCATTAACATTTGGTAAGAAATGGCTACGCATAGCCGGCTGCACAGAAGACTCAGCGTTTAAAGATACTGTAACTTTGGCAAAATTTTAAAACCAAGCTAACCTCATCATGGAAAATACCGCCTTCTCGGGGCAGTGCGTCCTCATCACGGGCAGCTCGCGGGGCGTGGGCCGCGCCTGCGCGCTGGCCTTTGCGCAAGCCGGCGCCCGCGTAGCGGTCCACTACACCCAGGATGCCGAGGCCGCCAATCGTACCTTAGCCGAACTGGCCGGCGACGGCCACATACAGCTACAAGCCGACTTAGCCGACCCCCAGGCCGCGCGCGCCTTGGTACAACGGGCGTACGATGCCTTTGGCCGCTTGGATATATTAGTCAATAATGCCGGCATATTCCTCCCCCATGCCCTCGACCAATTGCCCTTTGATGAGTGGTTAGCCGTATGGCAACGCACATTAGCCGTCAACCTAACGGCCGCCGCCTGTGCCTACACGGCCGCTGAATATATGCGCGTTAAGGGCAGCGGCAAAATCATCAACATTGGCAGCCGGGGCGGCTATCGGGGCGAACCCGGCCAACCCGGCTATGGCGCCTCCAAAGCCGGCCTCCACGCTATGAGCCAGAGCATGGCCCAGGCATTAGGGGCCTGCGGCATCACCGTGCACGCCATTGCGCCAGGCTTCATCGAAACGGCGATGGTGCGCCCCCATTTACAGGGCGCCGCCGGCGACGCCGTGCGCGCACAAAGCCCCCTCAATCGGGTTGCTTCCGTTGAAGACGTCGCCCATGCCGTGCTCTTCCTCGCCAGCCCCGCCGCTACTTTTACCACGGGCTGCGTACTGGATCTGAATGGCGCTTCCTATCTGCATTAGGCTCTTGTTCCGTCAAAAAGCAGCCTGTACTCCACAAGGGGAGGCAGGCTGCTGTTATAAAACGGACTAATTAATGCGTAAATCAAGTAAAAATGCAACGATGTTGCAAAAATAACAACCTGACCTCGTATTTGCAATGTTGTTGCAAGATTTTTTTTCCTACTTTTGTGAACGCGATATGCTCAGGGCTTGTTCCTGTAATGTATTCAAAGCTTTATGGAAGACCAAATTCTTCGCCTGCTGCAAAAAAAACAACTGCGCAACACGCCGGCCCGGCGGGCGCTGCTCGATATTTTTTTGAGCAAAGGGTATGCTTTGTCGCAGGGCGAGCTGGAAGCCCTCACCGAGGACTCTTTTGATCGGGTGACCATCTATCGCACGCTCAAAACCTTTGAGGAGGCGGGCGTTGTTCATGAAGTACTCGATAATCAAAGCCGGGTGAAATACAGCCTCTGCCAGGATGGCTGCGGCGGGCGCCACCACCACGACAATCACCTCCACTTCAAGTGCGAGCAGTGCGAGCATACCTACTGCCTCCCCAATACCCTTTCGCCCCGGGTGGAGGTTCCGGCCAATTATGAGGCCCGACAGGTACAGGTACTCGTAACCGGCCTGTGCGAGCACTGCCGCGAAGAAGCATAAGCAAAATTACCGCCTCACCGTATAGCGATGCAGTAGCTGGCCGTTGGCTTTTACCAACAGGTTGTACTGACCAGCCGGCGCCTTGCTGAGGTCCAACGACTTGGTGTACGAGCCTGGCACCTGGTTGGGATAATTGAGCCTGGCCAACTCGCGCATATCTTCCCCGATGAGAATGAGGTCGATGGTAGCCGGAAGCGTAATAGTATACTGTATGGCCACCTGTCCGCGGGCGTCGGCTTGTACCAGCGCCGGCGAGCCCGCCGCAGGCGGCGGGGCAGTTGGCTTTCCGCCTCCTGCTACGGGCAGAGGCCCCGAAGGTCTCAACTCATAAAGCTTATCATCGTAGTCTGGCTGCCGGCAGTTCAGGCGGTAGCGCACGCGGTTGGGCGGCCCCTGCCGGGCTACGCCGGGGTCGATGAAAGAGTAGCGATTGCGCCCCGGGCCTTTGCCCGGTATGATCGCAATAGTCGTATAGCGGGCGCCTCCATCCACGGAGCGCTGTACTTCAAAAGCAGCCGACTGGCCTTCGTTGTCGGAGCTCCACACGATGGCCATATCTGCGCCGGATACATCTGCGCCAAAATCTTGTACTTCTAATCTTTGTTTTACGCCCCCTGCCAGCGGTCCGGGTGAAGCATTGGTGTTCACTAATGTAATGACATCCCCATTGCTGGGGTTCCATACCACCAACCCGTAAGGCGCCTTGAAGGGGTCGGCAGGGCTCACCTCGCCTACCCGGGAGGAGCCGTCGGTTTTCACCACCCGTGTTTCAATGCGGTACTGATCGACAAAAATCCAGTGGAAGGAGTTGAAGCTGCCGCTGGCGCGGGTCCAGCGCTTATCGTCGTCATTAGGGCGCAAAGGCGCTCCCCAGCAACCCTCGCCTAAATAAACGGTACCGCCCTCGTCGTCGCGGATAAAACCTTCATCGCTGCCGGATTCGCGACTGGGGCGTATGGGCCAGGTAGTTTTCACTACGTGAGCATCCGATTCGATGGCCAACTGTACCCGATATTTATAAAAGAGCGTCGACCAGTAGAGCACCTGTTCTTCTTTATCGATCTTTTGGGTGGTATGCGGCCTGCTGGGCAGGTGGTACTGGGCTATTTTCCACACCGTTTGGCCGTTGCCGCGCAGGTCGCGATCGAGCCATGCCTGTTGTTCGCCGCCCACCGGAATCATGCTGTTGAGGGTGTACATGCGCAACAGGTTGCCGCCAAACGTGAGGGCGTAATATATGTTTGCGGAAGGCACATCAAAAAGGTCGATCAACACCTGATTGGATTGCTCGTGGTTGCCTCGGGCCACCATAACGGGGAAGAGGCGGCCATCGCTGCCGATGGTCAGTTGCCAGTCGTCCATCCAGGCTATCCATTCTGTATTGATGTCTTCAGCCGTCATATCGCCATTGAACATGACGAAGTGGGGGCGCAGCTTGCTCACTAAGCGATTGGCATCCTGGCAGGCCTCGCGGAAGTTGCGCGAGTCGCCGCCCGCAATGATGCTCAGGCGTACGTTGGGGTCGTTGGGCATGGTTTGGAACGTCATGCGCCGACTCTGCCCTTCCGTATCGGTGATGAGGAAGTAGTAGACGGTATTGGGCTGAAGGCCCGTGAGGCGGGCAAAGTGGTTGCGCATGCCCTTGGCTTGCACGCTCCGGTCGGGAGCATGCCGAAACCGATAAGCAGCGGCATTGTCGCCGTGGTCAACCAGGTCGTAAACAACAGTAGGCGTAGCGCCCGACAGTTGGTCCCAACCGATGACCATCGTAGTAGCAGGGTCTTCGCGCCACATAGCCCGATAGCGGGCCGTGCGCGCCGCTGCATCTTGGGCAAAAAGCCCGATCAGAAGCATCACAATCCAGATCAACCGCATGTTGGAGGTTTGGTCTTTTTTAGTTGCCGGCTTTTCTCTTCAACGCATATTCCCGGCGATAACTTTGCATTGGCTGTCAAGGTATAAAAATAGACAAACCAGACCAAATATTGTGAGCGGAGGATCAAATTTTAATGCAACGCGAAGCTGGCGCGCCTGTCTTAGGGTTGGGCTTTTATCACCAGATCAAGGTGAATGTCAATGCGATCCGAAACTTTTACCAAGCCCATCATCGGGCTGGGGGGGGTGAGGCCAAAGCGCGCCATGCTCAGTGGCTTGGAGCCGATGAAGCGATAGCGATCGTCGTCCATGCATTGCACCCGTACATTGATCCACTCTTCATGCCGCACACCTGCGATGGTAATGGCCGTAAGGGCCTGAAGGCCGGCTGTTTCGTGGATCGACAAGGCGGGCAAGCGTACCGAAAGCAACTCAATGGACACATGAGGGTGCGCCTCCGCTTTAAGGGTCTCATACATATCCGAATTGATGCCCTTATGGCCACAGTCGAGAGAGCGGGTGGGCAGGCGCAACAGGGTCTGCCGGAAAGAATAACTGCCGGCAGCCTGGCCGACCTCCAGACGGTAGGCATGCGCCTGAGCGGGGTCGTAGCAATGGCATTCGCAGGTAAAGTTGGTCACATTGCTGGAGCCTTTGAGGTAGAGCCGGCTGCCCGACTGGATGTAGTATGATCCGGTTAGGGCCGCAGGTTGAAACGTCAGGCGCAGCGCAGGAGCCAACAGGGCGGCTATGGCTACGACGCCAAAAAAATAATAACGAGCCAGAAAAGAAGGGGCCGATGTTTCCATGACGAGGAATGATATTGCGCATCGGCAGGTTTTGTGTACAGGGGCGTGAATAAACACAGAAATCTATTCACAAAACCTGCCGGCGCGAACTAAAAAAAACCGGGCAGCGGACATTGAGGCGCCGCTGCCCGGAAGTTATGGAATCAAAAGCTCTATTGTACGTTGTGTGCAGTGCCAAACCGAAGTATTCGTTGTCTTTAGCCTGGCTTAGAAGCCTATGACGGCTTGTACCATAAGGCCGCTGAACGTGCCTTCGTGGCGATAGTCAGTGCTCGGGAAGTCGAGGTAGTTTTGCACTACATATTCGCCTTTCAGCAGCAGGTTGCGGGTGGGGAACCAGCCGGCGGCAATGGCCAAGCGGGTAACGGTTACATCTTCAGCAAACCCTGCGAAGCGCCCGGTAGCCGTATTATACCGACCGCCAATGTACATCTGTTCGTTGGGCAGGAAGCGGTACAGACCTTCGATGGCAATCTGGCTGAACGAACGGTCGTCTTTTTCGCTGTAGTTGCCGCCGCTTACTTTTTCGTAGGCGCCAAACACTTCTAAGCCTTTGAACTTGATGAAGGGGTTGACTACGAAAGCCGTGACGCGGTTGTTGATGCCGGGGTTGAGGCGGCCGGAAGTAAATACGGCGGTTTTATCGGTAGGCGTACCGCTCGACTGGATGATGGGATCCATGATCGAGAAGTACTGCGAGCCCGTGCGGTCGCCGGCATAAAGCGTATTGCGCTGGATGCTGCTGTTGTTGTACAACGAACCTGACAAGCGAACGCGCAGGTCGCCAAACTGCTTGTCATAAGCGGCTTTGAAGAAGATCGAGGGGTTGCGCTTGATGGGCTCTAAGTTAGCGCCCTGAGCAGTAGCCGGATAGTTTTCTACGTTGCCGTTGATGAGGCCGGAAGACATACCGCCCATAACCATCACGCCTTCAACCGGGAAAGCATACACCTCGCCGCCAATCTCGGTAGTAAATGCGTCGAGCAGGAAGTTTTCGGCAAAGGGATTGTAAATGTTGTTGCCGCCATCGTTGCGACGGAACTGCTGGTCGCCGAAGTTGGGCTGGAAGTGGCCGATTTTTACACGCAGGTATTTCGTAAACCATTCCGGGCTGCCGAACATAGGCAGTTTGTCGATTTGGATGTAGCCGCCTTTAACCCAGAACTCGTTGTGGTGGCGAGCCGACATGTAGTTTTCGAGGCATACCCGGATGCCGTCCTCAATCTGGAAGTCGAGGTTCAGGTTGGCCATAGCCAGGTTAAAGCCGTTGAGGTTTACCGTAGTGGAGTCTTCGCCGGCTATGGGGCGGGCATTCACCAAGGTGCTATTGCTCATAGGCACGCCATAAAGCAGGTTCTTGTTGGTGTTGTTGGTGTTCGACACCTTTACGTACTCGGCTTTATTGCTCGCTTCGAGGCGCTGATAGGTTTGGGTAAAAGCGCCGCCAATGCGCACTTTCAGGCCCGTAAATTCGGGCTGATCCATCGATTTTGAGGGCTCAAATACATTGATGCCGTCTTTGTCCCATGAGCGATAGTATTGCAGTTGGGGTTGCTGGGCGAAACTGTACAGCGAACACAGTATAAAGCCTACAGCAAGGATGAACGTGGATATAGAAACTTGCTTTCTCATGACAAACTCAGTTTTTTATGGGGAGAGTAAATAATGGTTGTGATTGATTTCATCCGGAGTTTCCGGGAAGTGGGATGGAGAGGGTTAGTTGGCGGGCGCCATCGTCACTTTAAAGCGGATGGTGATGTCGTCGCCGGTTTTGAGCGTACCCATCATAGCGGTGGGCGGCGAGATGCCAAAGTTGCTCATTTTAAGGGGCTTACTGCCCTGAAATACAATGGCGCCATCGGATTGGCGGTAGCCTTCAACGGCCATTTCTACGGTTTTGGTGACGCCGGCGATGGTGAGTTGGCCTTCGGCGTTAAGCGTAAAGCCTTTGGTGGTGGGCTGAATGGATTTCACCCGCGTGAGGCGGTAAGTGATGGTGGGGTGGCTATCGGCTTTGAGGGCGTCGTAGGTTTTATTGTCCATAATAGAGCCCTTGGTACTCTTGATGTCGCGTACGCGAACGGTAACCACTAATTCAGGTATAGACTCCAGTGTGGAGCCGTAGTTGATGCGGCCGCGGGCTGTCACTGTCGTTGCCTGCGATTCCCAGTCGTGCAGTGAAGAAGTTCCCGCAATGCTCATGTTGGCTTGGCGCACGCTGTAGGCGGTCTGGGCGAAGGCCCATCCGGCGGCGGCAAGTACCAAAATCATGGAAAAAAGAATGCGTCTCATATCCGGTTAAATTTGGATGACACCACAAAGTAACCGGTGTTTTACCACTGCCTAAGGTGAGTAACATCAAAGGGTTTTGTGATCTTTGCAGCATGGTTTAGTGATAAAAATCACTTTGCAGGCATCATCCGGGCATTTTCCCTGCGGCCAACCCCGTTAAAAAAATCCTAAATGCGCCGGCTTTTGGTAATCATTGGTTGTTTTCCTTCGTTATCTCCCACAACTTTAAAGCCATCGATATGCACACAAAATGGGTATTCCTTCTCTTACTGGGCTGCAGCTTTGCGGTCGTTGAGGCACAGGTAAGCCAGGATCATGTAGAATACATAGAACGATACCGCGATATCGCCATCCGGGAAATGGAGCGCGCGGGCGTGCCCGCCAGTATCAAATTGGCCCAGGGCATATTGGAGTCCGACGCAGGCCGAAGCAATTTAGCCCGCCGCGCCAATAACCACTTTGGCATTAAGTGCGGCTCCGACTGGCGCGGCGATACCTTCTATCAGGAAGACGACGACTACGACAACGAGGGCAAGCTCATCAAAAGTTGCTTTCGGGTGTTCAAAACCGCAGACGCCAGCTATGTGGCTCACTCCGAATTCCTGCGCGACCCCACCAAGGCCTTCCGCTACGGCTTCCTGTTCCGGCTTGACCCTACCGACTACCAGTCTTGGGCCGCAGGCCTGCGCACGGCAGGCTACGCCACCAGCCCCACCTACCCCGAGCGCCTCATCAGCCTCATTGAGCGCTACGAACTCTTCAAGTACGACCGCATGTCGACGATAGACATAGATACGCCTGCCGAAATTGTAGCCTCGGGCATCCTCAAGAACAACGACGTGAGCTATGTGGTAGCTACCGGAGGCGAAACAGTAGCCGACATTGCCCGCCGCACCGATGTGGCCGTCAAAAACCTCATCAGCTACAACGAGAACCTCAATAGCCCCGAACAGCGCCTGCGCGAGGGCGACCGCATTTACCTCCAGCCCAAGCGCAACGCCTACCGGGGGCGCGAAAAATATCATATTGTTGCAGCTACCGACAGTATGGCGGGCATCTCGCAGCAGTATGCCGTTAGCTTAGATCGCCTCTATCGGCGCAACCGCCTCATGCCCGGTCAGGAACCGGCCCCCAACCAGCGCATCAAGCTGCGCGGCAGCCGCGTGAAAGAAACTCCGGCTCTTCGGCAGCGCAATTTGACGCCTGCAACGTCTGCGCCGCCGCCGCCATTGCCTGGCGAACGTATAGAGATGGACTCCTCTCGGGTCATTACCCCTGAAGCGCCGCCGCCCAGCCAACCCCCAACGGCTACGCCGGGCGTCATTGTGCGCCCCGAATCGCCGGGGATCATCATTGCGCCAGGAGCGCCCGCTTCTCCTGCGCCCGGCACTCCTCCGGCCACGACTACGCCGCCGCCGACCCGGGAAGATGTATTCGGAACGCCGACCACCCCCGTTACGCCCGCGCCCACTGTGCCGCCGCCTGCAACCGACGGCCCCAAGTACCATACTGTAGTTCAGGGCGATACCCTTTGGAACATCTCTCGCCGTTATAACATTACCGTAGAGCAGTTGCGCCAACTGAATCAGCTTCAGGGCGATGCCATCAAGCTCGGGCAGGCGTTGAGGGTGCAATAGACTTGTTCTGCCGCGCTCCTCTTTCGTTTTAGGATTAGGGGCCGCCGCCGCCACCACTACGCCCTCGTTGCACTCGGCCGGGTGAACCACCGCCACCACCACGTCCTCGCTATACTCGGCCGGGTAAACGTCCGCCGTCGCTTCGCTAGTCGGCTAAATCTTCGCTGCGCTCTTCCGGGTAAACGCCCTCGTTGCACTCGGTCGGGTAAACGTCGTCGCTACGCTCTTCCGGGTAAACGTCCTCGCTGTGCTCATCCGGATAAACGGCCCGCACTATTACAGCAGACAGCCCCGCCGCCCCTCAAAGAGCGGCGGGGCTGTCTGCTATACCGCTTCGCCCTCTGGTACTGTAGTGCATTGCGGTTCATGTTGGGTCGGACCAGGGGGTGTAGCGGTATGCCGACCCTAAGGAGGCATAATAGCGGAACACCCGGCGCCGCCCGTGGTGATTATGAAAGAAAATGATACGCGGCGGGGCCCCAAAAAAAAGGGCAATACAACCGACAGCGCTATGGGGGGCATATTTTTTTGAAGTTGATACCACTTTAATGTAACCTTTTAAAGAGTTTCCCGTAATGCAACAAATGGGGGTTGCAAGGGAGCAGGTTTAAAAGGTATCCAAAAAGAAGCCGAGATTAAAAAACGATTAAAAACCGGTTTAAAAACTTGTAACATATAAAAACTGCATTACATTTGTGCAGATTTGGGCGCGATGACTAAAAAATGTTCTGCCGCGCTTGCGCCTGAGTGCTGTTGGATGGAGGCTGTGTTTTGCGACTGCTTTGTTTACTCCTCTTTTGAGAAACTACATACCAAACTTTACGGAATAGCTATCGTCGGCAGAGGCGCGCTTTTGTGCGCAGGCTGCGGCGTTCTCTATGTGGGATATTTTGTGATTCACTAATTTAACAGACGAATGAAAGCAAGCACTTTTACAAAACAACTGGGTTTGTTGCTGGTAATGGCGCTATCCAGTTTGTCGCTTCGTGCGACTACCTGTGCGAATGCCGTCAACATCCCTTCGGCGCCGGTGATGAACCAAGCCTTAGTGTGCGGCGCGGGTGATGATTTGAGTTCCACGTCGGTTCCTGCTGTCTGCGGCGGCGCTACGAACAGCTACAAGGGAGGCCAGGAGGCGTTGTACACCTTTACGCCTGCTGCTTCCGGCAATTACATCATCAGCATTAGCGGCCAAACATGGACATCTATCTTTGTGTACGCCGGCTGCCCTACTTCGGGCGGTACTTGTGTGAACTCTGTGGGGAGCTCTACATCTTCAAAATCGATGACAGTGGCTTTAACGGCAGGTACGCAGTATTACATCTGGTTTGATACCTGGCCGACACCCAACAGCCCTTGTCCGGGTACCTTCAGCTTAGTGGCAGCTCCGCCGCCGCCCGCCAATGACGAATGTGCGGGCGCTATTGCGCTTAGTGTGGGCACTTCCTGCTCTTTCGCCCAATACACCACGGCCAATGCTTCGGGTTCTGTGGGCGCTCCGGCCCCGGGTTGCGCCAGCTACAGCGGCGGCGACGTATGGTTTAGCGTAGTGGTGCCGGCCGGCGGCCGTATTATTGTAGACACCGATGACGGTGTGATGTCCGATGGCGGGATGGCGTTGTACTCTGGTAGCTGCGGCGGCCTTACGTTCATTGAGTGCGACGACGACGACAGCGCCAATGGCCTGATGCCTTTCATCGACCGCAGCGGGCTTACGCCGGGCTCTACGATCTACATTCGCGTATGGGAGTTTGGCAACGACAATCCGGGGACCTTCAGCATTTGCGTATCTACGCCGGCCCCGCCGCCGGCCAACGACGACTGCGCGGGCGCCATTGCGCTCAGCGTAGGCGCTTCCTGCTCTTTTGCTCAATATACGACGGCTGCTGCTACGGGTTCTGTGGGCGCTCCGGCGCCGGGTTGCGCCAGCTATTCAGGCGGCGACGTATGGTTTACGGCCGTAGTGCCGGCTACGGGTCGGCTGGTACTTGATACCAATACAGGCGCTATGACCGACGGCGGCATGGCCATCTACTCGGGCAACTGCGGCGCGCTGACGCTCATTGAGTGCGACGACGACGACAGCGCCAACGGCCTGATGCCTTTCATCGATCGCAGCGGGCTTACGCCGGGTTCTACGATCTACATCCGGGTATGGGAGTATGGTAATGACAGTCCGGGCACCTTTTCTATATGCGCTTATTCGCCGCCGCCGCCTTGCGGTGCGCCGGGTACGCCCTCGGCATCAAATGTAAGCACCGGCAGCGCTACGCTGAGCTGGGCTGCCGCCGGCGGGGCTGTCAGCTACCGCTACTCGGTGGGCACGGCAGGCCACGTTTGCGGTACGGGCTCGGCTACGACCTCGGGTACCAGCGTTAATCTCACTGGGCTGATACCCAATACTACCTACACCTTCTGCGTGCGCACCGATGATTGTGGCGGCGGCACAGCCAGCAGCTATGTAAGCACGACCTTCACTACGGCGCCGCTGCCCAACGATGCCTGTGCGGGCGCCATCACGACGACTTGCGGCAGCACGGTAACGGGCAGCACCGTAGGCGCTTCTTCTGATGCCGGGGTTGGTTCTTGCGGCAGCGGCGGCACGCCCGGCAGCGGCGTATGGTACAAGCTTGTGGGCAATGGCGCTCAGGTAACGCTTGATCTCTGCGCATCGGCTTACGACACCAAAGTACACGTATTCAGCGGTTCATGCGGGGGTCTTAGCTGCGTGGGCAGCAACGACGACAGCCCTGTTTGCGGCACAAGCCGATCGCAGTTTGTGTTCAATGCCTCGGTAGGCGTAGACTACTACATTTTAGTAAGCGGCTTTGGCAGCGCTACCGGCGCTTTCAGCATGAGCATCAGTTGCATTTGCGGTCCGAACTTAGGCGCCCCCTGGACGGTGAGCAACATTGCAGGCAGCAACGGCGGCGCGATTGAAAACGTTTGCGACGGCACCATCGACATCAAGGCTACCGGCTACGGTTCGCCCACCAGCGATGTGCTTACCTATGCCTCGCAGCAAATGTGCGGCAACGGCTTCATCCAGGCCAAGTTGGAGAACGTAACCAATGGCGGCTGGGGCGGTCTGATGTTCCGCGAGAGCCTCGCAGCCGGCTCGAAGAAAATAGCCATCCGCAGCCAGCTCACTACGGCTGTGGTACGCGACCTTCGCGCCACGACCAACGGCTTTGCCCAGCAGCAGCAGTTCCCGCGGCCAAATACGCCGCAGTGGATGCGCCTGTCGCGCAACGGCAACATCTTCACGGGTGAAGTATCTGTTGACGGCAGCAACTGGGATGTGGTATTCGTAACCACGCTGGTACTGCCCAACTGCATTCAGGTAGGTCTGTTTACGCAGAGCATCAACGTTAATACACAGGCTACGGCCGTGTTTGGCGAGGTAGCCGGCGTACCGCTGACGGTAGTTATTCCGTTTGCCGGAATCGACAACGGGCTGGAATCGACGGGCAGCGAGCAGGTAGGCTTGTCGCTGTACCCCAACCCGGCTCAGGACGTGCTGAACGTCAAGCTGGAAAACTTCATGGGTCAGCCGGTGCGCATCGAAGTGCGCAATGCGCTGGGCCAGCCGGTGCGGGCCCTCAACCTCGACGAGGTAACGCAGACACTGGAGACGATCAACCTGAGCGGATTGCCCAACGGGGTCTACAACCTGACGCTACAGGCAGCAGGCGGACAGCTCCTTAGCAAGCAGTTTGTCATCGGGCAGGTTCGTCCGTAACACATAAGGTTTTAAGGGCCTTTTGAGCCCTGGCACATCCCCCTTCTGAGGCATTGCTCTCGGAAGGGGGATTTTTTTTATCTCCTTTTTCGCTGCTTTATGGATTAGTCCCATATAAATTAAATAAAATATGGCCAAAAATGTGCCTGCAATCAAAAATGCGCTATATTTGTCATGTCTAAGTCATTTTAAAGGGATTTTAATTTCATCGAAACACTTTGAGGTGCAATAAAAACACCTGCTTTTCCCAGCTACTTAATCTGGTCTACATCGCCATTATTTTGCGGATAAAAGTAAGAGAACCTGTTGAAACGGGCTCTCTGTGGCTTCTGTTGGCGGGCGGCGCATACGCTGATCCACGCTATGGAGCTGCCGATGTGCGGAATATGCATTAGCCTTGTTCTGCGGGATCATCAAACATCTGCGCTATGGATTTGAATTAATATTTAACCCAATAAAATATGATTCTGATGAGGATACCATTACGTTTTTCCGCTCTTTTAGCCATGCTGATGCTAAGCACGGCGATGGCTCGCCTGGCCGCGCAATGCGGCAATGACAATTCTTTATTTGGCTCCAGCACCATATCCTGCGATGTGGCCGCTCAAACGCTAACAACTTGCATCTATGGGGGGGAATACCGCAATGTAAATGTAAGCTTAGGCAATAGCTACACGTTTTCTACCTGCGGCGATACGGACTTTGACACCCAGATCACGTTGTACAACGATGCCAATGGCGATTACCTGGCCTACAACGACGACTTCTGCGGCGCCCAGTCGTCGGTAACCTGGACAGCCACTTTTACCGGCGTAGTTCGGGTACTGGTGGATCAATACAATTGCCAGAGTAATACTAGTTGTATGACCCTGTTGGGCAGTTGTACGACTGGCGGCGGCGGCGGTGGTGGCAGCGGTTGCACCACGGCTTCTTATGGGCTATATCCGAGTAGTACGTATGCGCCTGTTTGCAATGGCAGTGCCGGCACTATTACAAGCCTTGGGTATGCCGGAGAATACTCCAATGTAAGCGTTAGCTCGGGCGCCAGCTATACCTTCAGTAGTTCCATAGGCTCCGACTACATTACCATTGCAGGCCCGACGGGGTCGCCGGTATATGCCCACGGCACGTCGCCGGTAACTTGGTCGGCCACCCTTAGCGGTACCGTCCGCTTTTACACCCATACCAACTCGTCTTGCGGCGAAAGTACCAATAGCCGTAGCCGGTTTGTTACCTGCGGTAGTGTGCCCACCTTTGACCCTTGTAGTAGTATTACGTCCCTGAGCTGCGGCCAGTCGACTACGGCTTCATCCTCTGGTTCGGGCGCGTGGAACGTAAGTAGCTGCGGATTTTCTACGCCGGGGCAGGAAAAAATATACAGTTTTACGCCCACCATTACGGGCATGCACACGCTGGTTTTATCTTCATCCAGCGGTTCTTATATCGACTACTTTTTTAAAGCGGCCTCTGGGGGCTGTAGCGCTTCCGGCTGGGCTTGTATTGATGACCTGTCATCCGCTACGTCTGTGTCTTTTGGGCCGCTTACAGCGGGTGTGACCTATTACATTCTGCTTGATCCGGAAACGACGAGTAGCGTTTCGCATACTTTCCGCATCGACTGCCCTGTGCCGCCCTGTAATGCGCCGGGTGCGCCCTCGGCATCGAATGTAAGCACCGGCAGCGCTACGCTGAGCTGGGCTGCCGCCGGCGGGGCTGTCAGCTACCGCTACTCGGTGGGCACGGCAGGCCACGTTTGCGGTACGGGCTCGGCTACGACCTCGGGTACCAGCGTTAATCTCACGGGCCTCACGCCCAATACCACTTATACCTTCTGCGTGCGCACCGACGATTGCGGCGGCGGCGGAGCTACCAGCTACCAAAGTACGACCTTCACTACGGCGCCGCTGCCCAACGATGCCTGTGCGGGCGCCATCACGACGACTTGCGGCAGCACGGTAACGGGCAGCACCGTAGGCGCTTCTTCTGACTCTGGGCAGGGCACTTGCGGCAGCGCCGGCACGCCCGGCAACGGCGTATGGTATAAGCTCGTGGGCAATGGCGCTCAGGTGACCCTTAACCTTTGCGCGTCGGCTTACGACACCAAAGTACACGTATTCAGCGGCTCGTGCGGGGGTCTTAGCTGCGTGGGCAGCAACGACGACAGCCCCACTTGCGGCACAACCCGATCGCAGTTTGTGTTCAATGCCTCGGTAGGCGTAGACTACTACATTCTGGTAAGCGGCTTTGGCAGCGCTACCGGCGCTTTCAGCATGAGCATCAGTTGCCTTTGCGGTCCTAACTTAGGCGCCCCCTGGACGGTGAGCAACCTTGCAGGCAGCAATGGCAGCGCGATTGAAAACGTATGCGACGGCACCATCGACATCAAAGCTACCGGCTACGGCTCGCCCACCAGCGATGTGCTTACCTACGCCTCGCAGCAAATGTGCGGCAACGGCTTCATCCAGGCCAAATTGGAGAACGTAACCAACGGCGGCTGGGGCGGTCTGATGTTCCGCGAGAGCCTCGCAGCCGGCTCGAAAAAAATAGCCATCCGCAGCCAGCTCACTACGGCTGTGGTACGCGACCTTCGCGCCACGACCAACGGCTTTGCCCAGCAGCAGCAGTTTCCGCGGCCAAATACGCCGCAGTGGATGCGCTTGTCGCGCAACGGCAACATCTTCACGGGTGAAGTATCTATTGACGGCAGCAACTGGGATGTGGTATTCGTAACCACGCTGGTACTGCCCAACTGCATTCAGGTGGGTCTGTTTACGCAGAGCATCAACGTCAATACACAGGCTACTGCCGTATTTAGCAATGTAGCCGGCGTACCGCTGACGGTAGTTATTCCGTTTGCCGGAATCGACAACGGGCTGGAATCGACGGGCAGCGAGCAGGTAGGCTTGTCGCTGTACCCCAACCCGGCTCAGGACGTGCTGAACGTCAAGCTGGAAAACTTCATGGGTCAGCCGGTGCGCATCGAAGTGCGCAATGCGCTGGGCCAGCCGGTACGCGCCCTCAACCTCGACGAGGTAACGCAGACCCTGGAGACGATCAACCTGAGCGGATTGCCCAACGGGGTCTACAACCTGACGCTACAGGCAGCAGGCGGCCAGCTCCTTAGCAAGCAGTTTGTCATCGGGCAGGTTCGTCCGTAACACATAAGGTTTTAAGGGCCTTTTGAGCCCTGGCACATCCCCCTTCTGAGGCATTGCTCTCGGAAGGGGGATTTTTATTTTTTGCGAAAGCAAAGTTTGTTTAATTTTACGTCACCAAATAAATAGACTTGTTTTGCGGGTCATGAACGAGCGAAAGCGCAGCAAATTTTGTCCTGAATGAGGCAAAAAATTTAGACGATGCCGTAGCATCGGCGAGGCTTTTTAACGAAGTGCAGGACAAGTCTAATAAAAGGCCTAAGGCATGTTGTTAGAAGGCGTCATTGGTCAGGCACAGGCAAAGGAACTACTCGGGCGCATGATACGCACCGACCGGCTCCCCCATGCCCTGCTGCTACTGGGGCCTCCGGGTAGCGGCGGCCTGGCGTTGGCCTGGGCGGCGGCCCGCTACCTGCTTTGTACGCAGCGCGGCGAGCACGATGCTTGCGGGCAATGCCCCGCCTGCCAAAAAACGGGTAAAGGCATTCATCCTGATCTGCACTTTTCTTTTCCGACCATAGGCTCTAAAATGACCAGTGATGCCTTCCTGCCGAAATGGCGGGAAGCGTTGGCAGCCAACCCCTACATGGAGGTCAACGACTGGCTGCAGCGCATTGATGCCGAAAACAAGCAGGGCAACATCACGCGGGAAGAATGTGTACACATTGTGCGCAAGCTGAGCCTAAAGCCTTATGAAAGCCCCTATAAAGTGTTGTTGATGTGGCTACCCGAATACTTGGGCAACGAAGGAAACCGATTGCTTAAACTTATCGAAGAGCCGCCGGATCAGACGATTTTTCTGCTGGTGGCTGAAGACCAGGAGCAGATACTCCCCACCATACTTTCACGCTGCCAATTGGTAAAAGTCAATCCCTTGGCGGATGACGAAATCGTGGCGGGCTTGCAACACCGGTTGGGGCTGGGGCCTGATGAGGCGCTCGCGGCAGCCCAGTTGGCTGGAGGAAATTTCAATGAAGCGCTCTCCTTAGCCGCGGTGCAAGAAAACGACCACGCCCGGCGTTTCTTAGCGTGGATGCGCGCCTGCTACAAGGGGCGGCCAGTGGAGATGACTCGCTGGGTGGAGGGTTTTGCGGAACTGGGCCGCGAAAATCAAAAGCATTTCCTGCGCTACGCTTTGCACTTTTGGCGCGAGTTGCTAGCTCTAAAGTTTGGCGGCGGCGGTATAAAAGCGCGCCTGCGCAGCGAAGAGCTGGAGACAGCGCGCCGAATGGCCGATATAGTAGGATTAGAGCAATTGGGGGCGCTCATCCGCCTTCTCGACGACTGCACCTACCATGTAGAGCGCAATGCGCACCCCAAAGTATTATTTCTGGATGCAAGCATCCGGATGCACCATATTTTACAAAATCGGGCCGCGCAAGCGGCCTGACCAACAAACCAAGGCAGCGCTACGAGCCCCGAAAAGGCTATGCGGCGCAGCCACATACAGCGGCGCTCTCGGGCGCTTCAAAATAAACAGCGAACATGGGTTGTACAGGATGTAGCATAGGGAAAGAGCTCGGCAAACCCGGCGGCTGCGGCAGCAACGGCAGTTGTGGCACAGGTGGTTGCGGCTCTGGCGGTTGCAATCGGATGAATAGCTTCGATTGGCTGGCACAGCTCGATATAGCGGATGTGGACCCCTTTGATTTTGTAGAGATAAGTTTTAAAAACGGCGCCAGAAAAGCTTTTTTTCGCTCCCAGCCCTTTTATCGGCCCGTCAGCGGGGATATGGTGGTGGTGGACGTAGGCGGCGGCTTTGACATCGGCCGCGTGACCCTATCCGGCGAACTCGTGCGCCTGCAAATGAAAAAGCGCCGGACGAACCCCGACAGCATCCTCTTTGAAGTCATCCGCAAAGCCAATGAGCGCGATCTCGAACGCTTAGAGGAGGCCCGCGATCTGGAGCGCCCTACCATGATTCAGGCCCGCGCCATTGCCCGCTCCCTTGGGCTGGATATGAAAGTGGGCGATGTAGAGTATCAGGGCGATAAGCGCAAAGCCACCTTCTATTATACCGCTAACGGCCGGGTGGATTTTCGGGAACTCATCAGGCAATACGCCAAGGAATTCAGAGTAAAAGTTGAGATGCGCCAGATCGGCGCCCGCCAGGAGTCGGCCCGCATTGGCGGCTTGGGCTCTTGTGGGCGCGAGCTTTGCTGCTCTACCTGGCTCACCGATTTTAAGTCGGTGTCTACCGGGGCGGCGCGCTACCAGAATTTGGCCATCAACCAGTCGAAGCTTTCGGGCCAGTGCGGCCGCCTCAAGTGTTGCCTCAATTACGAGCTCGATACTTATATGGATGCGCTGGAGTCGTTCCCGGAAAAGGCCGATCGGCTGCATACCGAAGCGGGTATGGTGGTATTGGTAAAAACCGACATCTTCAAGCAGTTGATGTTTTATACCTATCACGAAGGTCCTTCCAAGGGTAAGTTATTCCCCTTGGCCGTAAAGCAGGTATGGGAGATACAGGCGCTGAACCGGGAAGGCAAAAAACCGGCCGATCTGGAAGAATTGGCAGTGGCGCCACCCACGATGGCCGATAGCGAGCCCGACTACGAGGATGTGACGGGCTTCATTGAACTCCCGCCTGAAGAGCGCAAGAAAAAACGCAAGAAAAAACGCAAGAAGGGTCCGGGCGAAGAATCCGCCGCTAAGGCGCCAACAGCCAGGCCTCCAGCGCCCCAGGGGCCTAAAAAACCAGCCGAAGGGCGCAAACCAGCCGATGCCGGCCGGGAGGATACGCGCAAAGAGCCCAAGGGGCCGCCTGCGCACCACGCTCCCCGCCATGAAAAGCGGCTTAAAGAGCATAAACCGCCCACTCCGCCACCCGCCGGAGGAGCGCAGAAACCGGTAAATCCGCCGGCCGCTAACAACATGCCGCCGCAAGGCGGGCAAAAACCGCCCGCCCCCACAGGCGACGGTAATGCCGCCAATACCACTCCTAACCCCAATCGCAACAACAACAAGCGCCGACGCGGCAATCGGCGGGGGCGGGGCGGAGATAAACGCGGCGGCGGCGAAGGAGAAGGGTAAAATTGAACTGACTTGTAGCCTACTACATACAAAAATAACGCCTGCTGCACGGCCCGCCATACCGGCGGTCGTCGGGCGGCAGGCGTTGTTTTTTTTATCGCCTTAAAAATGAATACTCATGGAATGGATCGACACGGCAGAACTTGCTAAAATGCTCACGGCCTATGCGCCCAAAGTAGCCGGGGCGCTGCTTACCCTGCTCATAGGGTTTTGGATGGTAGGCCGGGTAGCCCGGCTCATCCGGAAAACGATGGAAAAGAGTAAGATTGACGACTCTGTAGCACCTTTCTTATCCTCTCTTATCAGCGTAGGTTTGAAAATTTTGGTGCTGCTGACCGTAGCCCGCATGTTTGGTATCGAAACCACTTCTTTTGTAGCCATCTTTACGGCCTTAGCCTTTGCCATCGGCACAGCCCTGCAAGGCGGCTTGGGGCATTTTGCCAGCGGCGTGTTGGTGCTCATCTTCAAGCCCTATAAAGTAGGCGATCTGGTGGTTGTTGGAGGACAGCAGGGCAGAGTCAAAGAAATCCAGGTGTTTAACACCGTCCTGGCTACCCTCGACAATAAACGAATTATTGTCCCCAATGGGCTTGTTACCAGCAATATCATTACCAATATCTCCGGGCAGGGTACCATCGGCGTCGAACTCACTTTCTCCATTAGCTACACCAGTAATATCGACAAAGCCCGGGAAATCATTTTGGAAGTTGGTAAAACCTGCCCTTACATCCTGGATGATCCTGCTCAGGGAGTAGTAGTAGCTTCGCTGGCCAACAATAGCGTAGACCTGGCTACTCGTCCCTTTTGTCAAAGCGAGCACTACTGGGAAACGTATTTTTATATGAACGAAAACGTCAAAAAAGCTTTTGACCGGGAAGGCATTTCCATTCCTTTCCCGCAGCTCGACGTACACGTCAGGCCGGAGGCTTAAAGCCCGGCAGCGGCAGCCGATTGGTTAGTATCAGCCCCAATACTTCCCACAGCCCCTTGTGGTTGAGCCGCGTATTTATCTGTGCGCTGATGCGACCAAAGGCTGCCGCTAACTCGCTCCAGTGCAACCCGGGATGATGATGATGGGCTGTGTGCAGCCCTGCGTTAAAGGCAAAGATATTGAACCACCGCCCCGTAATGTTGCGCGAATGATCATTATCAGAAAGCGGATCGCAGCCATAGTGCTGGATGAAATTAAAAGCAACCAGAAAATGCTGAAGCAAAATATTGGGCAGAAGTATGGTTAATAGACCCGCCGGCGGGTCGATGGCAGTAAGTAAGGCATACGTGCCCAGTAACGCTATGTTTTCGCGCTTTAACCGTCTCGTAACAGGGTGATCGCCATGCGCCCTGCGCCAGTTTCCCAGCGCCCGGGCAAATGCGTAAGGCGTACGCAGCACATACCAGCCAAATGCGGTCCGGGTGTTCGAAGGTGAGGTCAATTGCGTATTTCCCCAGTCGTCGGGGCCATCTATATGCTGATGATGGTTGAGCAGGTGCACAATGCGAATGCCCGACATGGTGCTACCGGTGATGAGATTCAGGGCCTGGTCCACAACTATATTGGCCTGTCTGCTTCGGCATATAGGCAAATGCACATGGTTGTGTTTGATGGCCATAACAGGCAACAATACAAAAGCCAGGGCCGGCGCCCATAGTAGGGCCCACCAGGAAGATTCAACAAAAACAACTACCCTTATCAAAAGCAGTACTCCTACGGTCAGAATACTCCATTGGTCTGCTTTATGGCGAAAAAAGTACAGCATACGCCATCATGGCTATAGCCTTCGTTATTACTCTATATCTACGCAAAAAGACGTAGGCGCCGTGTACATGCCTTCGTTATTTACAAAGTACATATCATAACAGTTGGTCGTCCCGGGCGTCTGATTGGCATCCATAAACGTGTTAACATCGGGCGCAAGGAAAAAGAAGCGCGTTCCCCGTCTGACTTCAATTTCATCTGTCGCATCTCGCTGCGCCTGGCTCATGTTGTCGTAAGCCGAGCTAAAATTGATCCTCACGGTACGAAGGTTTGGAGCGGGCCTAAGCACCTCAATAGAATCAATGGTAAAGATCGGTAAGCCCTCCTCGTCGAACCAGTTGGTAGGCAACTCGGGGTAGTCAACTTTGCCGCAACCTCCCATAAAGACCGCCGCCAGTATAAAAAAGACATAGTGATTGCGCATGGGTCAGAAGTTTAGCAATATGCCCGCCTGTACGCTTTTGTTGTTGCAATACAAGCTGGGTGAAAATTTGTGTATAAAGCCCAGGAAGGGGTTGCCTTCTTCATAAACGGGTTTAACAGGCCGATGGCGGGCCCTGTAAATGAAGTAATAAGTACTTACGCCATAACTGACCAGCATAACAGGGATGCCTATTTTTCTGATCGTTTGGTGCAAAGCCAGGGCATCGCTATGTTTTTGCTGAGTTATCTCATAACTGGACCGAAAGCGGGCAATGTCTTCCGGGCTGAAGGCAATTTCATAGCTGCGCGCCAGCGCTTCACCTTGCTCGCGCAACCGCTTGACATTCCCCCGATTGCTCTGTAAAATCCCTACCGTGAGCAGCACATTGCCTGCAATAATAGACCCCACGCGCGCGGTGTTTCTGATCACGGTATAGTTATACGACGCCAACTCAGTACGGTACTGCTCAAAGGTGTCGGATAGCTTGGGAAGCCCCTTGGCGTAGGAAAGGGTCTCTCCTTCTGTTATGACAATGGTATCTGTGAAAATGGCAAATTGCGACGCCCAAATTTCAATGATGTGCGTTCCGGCCGGCAGAGATATGGATGCCTTTTGCTGGCTCAGATCATAAACCTGGCCCTGCACTCGTAAAAAAGCATTGGCTGGAATAATCTCTGCACGCAACGCGCCATATCCCTGCGCATGAAGCCCAAAGAAGGCAAAGCAACAGCCAAACAGTAGTAACAAGCGTTTTAGCATGGTTCAGCATTTTAGGAATAAAGTTGATATATCAGGCCTAAAAATAAACTTAACTTTACTATGATCAAAAAAACAGGCTGATATTTTTTTACAAAATTCAGCGATTTCTTCGCCTTGCAGGCCTACTGCACCGTTAGCATGGCCTCCGTAACCTGCCATACGCCAAAATACCCCAGCACCGAGTCGTCATTAAAAACACCCTGAGGGTTGTAGGGCGTAGCCGATGCGGAAAAGCCCCCGCCCTGCGCCTGGGCAATGTCGGAAAAATAACGGTGATAGTCTTCATTTACCGACAACAGCCGCACCCGTAGCACATCGCCTTTGCTAAAGTTTTGCCGCAATACAGGCCTTACCATCAGCACCCCGTCGGCCAATCGGTCGTCGGCCATCAGGTAGAGGTCCGACAAGTATGCTCCGTTGCGATCAATCTGAATGCGATAGTAATCTGCGGCACTGAGCGGATCTGTCCATTTTACGGTCAGGCGATAGGTATTTTCACCTGAATTGCCCACCGGCGTAGCTTCTTCCTCCAGTAGCTGGGTAGAAAGGGTTACCACAGGAACATAGCGGGGCGTGAGCGCGGCAGCTTCGTAAATCTCTTCGCCCACAACAACCCTCAGGTATACGGAATCGCCAGGGGCTGCGGCTATTCCCGATGCTGCGTACTGCCCGGGCTGTACTTCAGCCAACGAATAAGTCTGCCCGTCGGCAGTAGACAACCGCAACTCGGCATGCTCGATGGTCTCAAATGCGTTGGACGCATAAAACCCGGCGCTCCGACTCAGTTTTACCATACAAAAGCCCGAACGGGCATCGAGGTTGGCCTCTATGATGGTTTGAGGCGGGGCTTCTTCCAGATCCAGCACAATTACTTCTTCGCAGGAGGCTAAGGCCAGCGCAGTGGCTAAGGCCAATAAAAAAGCGTATTTCGACATGGTGTTGAAGAATTTGACAAGATTATTAAAACTTAAAATTCCAGGTCACAGCAGGCACAATGCCAAATAGCGCCGTTTGTACAGCCTCGCTGCTATTGGTTATCTCATTCTCCCGGAAATCAATGGAAAAAGCATTTTTGCGGTTGTATACATTGTAAACCGAGAAATTGAGATCGGAATACCAACCCGCCCGGTCGCGGATAACCCACGTAAGCCCCAGGTCGAGGCGGTGGTAGTCGGGCATCCGATTGGCGTTCCGGTCTCCGTATAGCGTTATGATTTCGCCGTCTATTTCGTACTTGCCCACCGGAAAGGTTACGGCGTCGCCGGTATAGTACACCCAGGCGCCCGATAAAGTCAGCTTGGGCGATAGCTGGTAAGAAGCGACTACCGACAGGTTGTGGGTGCGATCTTGACGGGCAGAAAACCACTCCCCTTCATTAATGGCGTCAAACTGTCGCTCCGATCTCGAAAGGGTGTATGAAATCCACCCCGTAAGCGCGCCCTGGTTTTTTTTAACAAAAAACTCAGCCCCGTATGCCCGCCCTTGACCGAATACCAACTCGGCCTCCAAATCGGGATTCAGGAAGGCGTCGGCCCCATCCTCATACTCCACCAGATCAGAAAGCCGCTTGTAGTAAGCTTCTACACTTATCTCATAAGCGTTGCGGTTGAAGCTCCTGAAGTAGCCCGCAGCCCACTGATCGCCCATCTCAGGCCTCACCAAAGGGGTGCTGGGTATCCACAAGTCGGTGGGCGTACCCGAGGTGGCATTCGACAGCAGATGTATGTACTGAGCCGACCGGTTGTAAGAAAATTTCAACGATTGATCGGGCTTCAGCAGCCAGGTGGCATTGGCCCGGGGCTCTAAGCGGAAGTAGTGATGGTAAACTTCTCCTTTCCCGTAAATTTCCGTACGCACTACTTCATCCTCTTCATTATAGGTTTTTACGGCGGCTTCTCCCACATTGCTGAAGCTGCTCAGCCGAAGGCCGTAGTATACCGACCAGCGCTTCGACAGTTTTTGCTCATTATCGAGATAGAAGCCCGCCTCTATAGCCTGTTGAGGCGCTAAATCAACCGTCATATTGCTCTCGCCTTCCGTCGAGAATGCGCCGGGCTTAAACTCATGCCGGATCATATTCCAGCCAAACTGCACTGTATTGCGGGGGTTGAGGAAGGCGTTGAAGTCTTGCTTCAGGTTGTAGTTGTATATCCCCGAGTTCAACCGGATGGCCGTACCCGCATTGTCTACCTTAAATCCATAATTAAAATCGCTGTAAATAAGCGAGGTATTCAGAAAGAGCTTATCGGAAAACACATGGTTCCAGCGCAGCGTACCCGTGGCGTTGCCCCAGTCGAGCCCCGCCTGATTGAGGCTGAATACATCCCGGCCAAAGTACCCCGACAGGTACAGCCGGTCGTTGTCGCCTAAAGTATAATTGGCCTTGGCATTGAGGTCATAGAAATAAAGACTCGTCTCATCAAAATCATTGCTGAATCCCTTGAGCAGCAGATCGGCATACGTGCGCCGCCCCGATACCATCACCGAACCTCGGCCCGGCGTCAGCGGGCCTTCCACCGTCAGCCGCGAAGCAATAAGCCCTATGCCGCCGGCCGCCGTCCAATCCTGATTGTTGCCGTTTTTCATCCTTATGTCCAGCACCGACGATACCCTACCTCCGTACTGCGCCGGAATGCCGCCCTTGTAAAGCTTTACATCCTTGAGGGCATCCGAATTGAACACCGAAAAGAAGCCCAGCAGATGCGAGGCGTTGTACACTGGCGCTTCGTCCAGCAGCACTAAGTTTTGGTCGGCATCGCCGCCCCGCACATAAAAGCCCGTACTACCCTCGCTGCCGCTGCTCACGCCGGGCAATAATTGAATGGTTTTGAGAATATCCTGCTCCCCAAACAGTACCGGCAGCAACTTAGCATCGCTCAGGTCTATGGTGTTTACGCTCATCTGTGTGCTCTGCACATGTTGGTCGGGGTCTTCTGCCGTCACCACTACTTCCTGTAAGGCCACCGCCCCCGACGACAGCGCCATATCTAAGCGCATGTTCTGGTTTAGCGCCACACGCCGACTGGCATTGGCGTACCCCACATAAGAGTACGTCACTTCATACTCCCCCGCTGGCAGCGTCAGCGAATAAAAGCCGTATTCATTGGTCGTTACCCCGTCGTTTAGCGCCGGCACGGCTACCGTGGCATACAGTAGCTCCTCGCCCGTGGCTTCGTCGCGCAGGTAGCCGCTAAGGGTAAATTGTTGGGCGTTCGCCGCAGCCGTCAGGGCCATAAGCAAGGCAAACAATATTTGCTTTGTATACATATTCTTCGGGTAAAGCGCATTTTACAGCGCGCTTCATACCTATGTAAAGCGCTATTGCCCTACTGCATTGTGCCGCCTTCCCGCCCTTTCAACCAATAGCGGCCAGCCCTCAACCAACGGCAAAAAAACCACTACAATCGAATACCTATTATACCCAGATAAGTAGCGTTGATGAAAAAGTTGGTGCATAGCGCTGGGTTGTCTTCTCCGCACAGGGGTTTGTTGTCGCAATTCATCGGATATACCAACATATCTGCGCAGTGATTACCCAAAACATAGTAATGCTCTCCCTCATAAACATACTCCGTCAAAAATAAAGAGCACCCGGTATCCTGCCCCGTATAAGGCGCCATGTCATTAGCAGCCAGCGCGGCCTCTGTACAGGTCAATTGCATCTCCGCATCATGCTGGCAACACGTCGAAAAGATCGCCAACAACAAACTTAATCCCAAAATTCTCTTTTTCATTGGAAAAGTATTTTATGCAGAAATAGACGAGATAATCGCCGCCTAAGGTTGGGGAAATCATCGCGTAATGTTATTTTGGCTCCCCTCTTAGGTGCTTTGGCGTACTAATCCGATCAAATGATGATAGGACCAAACAACGCTTGAAGAATCAACCCCCTCAAGGAAAGTATTTTTTTGGGGGGCCGCCGGGCCGGCCTTAGCCAAATGCCTGTCTTAGCGGTCGATGCCCAGGCCGGCCCGGCGCCGCGTCGTCCGCTCTTATAGCCTCCCTTGGGGTCGGCTATACCGCTTCCACCGCTGCCCCAACCCCCACCGGCCGCATAGCCGGCCTAAAGCGCATATCCTCCACTTAACCCAGGTTGTATATCTCCAAAAATTCTCATCTTCGTAGAAGCTAAACAATACAACCGATGATGCGTTACGCCGCCGTTGCCGCACTACTTTTTCTGGCTTGCCCCTTCCTGATGGGCCAGTCTGCAGATCCCCTGCGCTGGGTAGATCCCTTCATTGGCACAGGAGGCCACGGGCACACCTTTCCAGGCGCTACCCTGCCCTTTGGCATGGTGCAACTCAGCCCCGACACCCGCCTCGATGGCTGGGATGGCTGTAGCGGTTACCACTACACCGATACCATTGTTTACGGCTTCAGCCACACCCACCTCAGCGGCACCGGCGTTTCAGACTATGCCGACGTGCTGCTGATGCCCACAGCCGGCCCCATCCAGCTCGATAATGGCGCAGCGGCAGGCCCCGACTCCGGCTACGCATCCCGCTTCGACAAAGCCCGCGAGCGGGCCTCGGCCGGTTATTACCATACCTTCCTCACCGACTATGGCATAACCGCCGAACTTACCGCCACCGAGCGGGCGGGCTTTCACCGCTATCGCTATGCTAAGGGGCAGCGCGAGGGCAATGTGATGCTCGATATCCTCCACCGCGATCTGCTGACGGCCGATAGCCTCTCGCTCGAACGCCTCGCTCAGGGCGAAATCAGCGGCTATCGATACTCCCGAGCCTGGGCCAACCAGCAGCGCGTACACTTCGTCATACGATTTTCCGAGCCGCCACGCCTGCGCGAGCGCGAGCTGCGCAATGGCCGACCCGTGAAGGTTGGGCTCAGCTTTGCCCTGCCCCGCAGCCGCCAACTACTGGTTAAAGTGGGCATCTCGGCCGTATCCATCGAAAACGCCCGCGCCAACTTAGAAGCCGAAATTCCGCACTGGGACTTCGACCTCACCCGCCGGCAGGCCGAAGGCCGCTGGCGCGAAGAACTGGGCCGCATACAGCTTGAAGGCGGCGCCCCCGATCAGCGTACCAACTTCTACACCGCCCTCTACCACTGCATGATTGCCCCTAACGTATGGTCGGATGTCAATGGCGAATATTGGGGCATGGACGGCCAAGCTCACCGGGCCGAGCCCGGGCGCAAGGTCTACACCGTATTTTCACTCTGGGATACCTTTCGCGGCAATCACCCCCTGATGACCCTGCTGCAACCCGAACGCACCCAGGATTTTATTCGTACTTTCCTGTTGCACTACCAACAGGGCGGCCGACTGCCGGTATGGGAGCTGGCCGCCAATGAAACCGACTGTATGATCGGCTACCACAGCGTATCGGTGGCCCTCGACGCTTATGCCAAGGGGTTGGCCGACTGGGACCACAGCCTCATGCTGGAGGCTATGCAACACAGCGCCGGGCTCAATCACTTTGGGCTCGAAAGCTACCGAAAGCACGGCAGCGTATTGGCTTCCGACGAAGCCGAAAGCGTAAGCAAAACCCTGGAGTATGCCTACGACGACTGGTGTATCGCCCGCTTTGCCCACGCCATGGGCGAAAAGCGCCTCTTTCAGCAATTCAGCCGGCGGGCGCAGCACTACAAAAACCTCTACGACCCTTCCACCGGCTTCTTTCGCGCCCGGGTGGATGGCAACTGGTTTGGCCCTTTCGACCCCGCCGAGGTCAACTTCAACTATACCGAGGCCAACGCCTGGCAGTACCGGTTTTTTGCGCCCCACGACCTGGGCGGCCTCATTGAGCTCATGGGCGGCCCCGAGGCCTTTGAGCGCAACCTCGACGGGCTTTTTGCCGCCGACAGCCGCATCACCGGCAGGCAGCAGGCCGACATCACGGGCCTCATAGGCCAATACGCCCACGGCAATGAGCCCAGCCACCACGTGGCCTATCTCTACAATTTTGTAGGCAAGCCCTGGAAAACGCAAAAGTTGGCGCGCCGCATCATGGATGAAATGTACGCCCCCCGCCCCGACGGCCTCAGCGGCAACGAAGATTGCGGCCAAATGTCGGCCTGGTACGTCCTCAGCGCTTTGGGCTTTTACCCCGTTACGCCGGGGCTGCCACGCTACGAATTGGGCGCCCCTCTTTTCGACAAAGCCACAGTACAGCTTCCCGGAGGGCGCTCACTGGTCATCGAGGCGCCCCAGTCGGGGCCGGTAGCGCACGACATTACTTTAAACGGGCGCCCCCTGCCTGCCTATTACCTCTCCCACGACCAACTCGTAGAGGGCGGTACCCTCAGCTTCCGCCTGGGCCCCGATACCACCGCCGACATAGCCTTTGCCCGCCAGACAGCCCCGGCCAATCATCTCGTGCGCAACGAGGGCGTAATGCCCATCATGCCGGAGCCCATCATCGAAGCGGCATCCTCTACCTTTACCGACAGCATGGTGGTATCCGTCGCTTCGGCTTGCGACAACTGCGCGATTGCGGTGGCCATCGGCGCCGATGCGCCCCCAACCGAGTACAAAGGTCCCATCGTATTGCGCGAGAGCTGTCTGGTGCAAGCTTGGACCATCTCCCCCAACAATGACTACAGCCTTGGGGTTAAACAGCATTTTTACAAAATTCGCGGCGGCAGATCAGCCACGCTCGGGGCAGCTTACGCCAATCAGTATTCGGCGGGCGGCCCCGGCGCCCTCATCGATTATCAGCGGGGCGGCCCCAACTTCCGTACGGGACGCTGGCAGGGCTACGAGGGACAGGATTTTGTAGCTACCATCGACCTGGGCGAGCAGGTGCAACCCCGCGAGGTGGGCGTCGGCTTCCTGCAAGATGTGGGCAGTTGGGTGTTCTTCCCCCGCCGGGTGCAATTCTCTACCTCCGAGGACGGGGTGCAATTCACGCCCTTAGCCGAGATCGGGCACGCGCTGCCCGATCGCGATGCCATGCCGGCCACCCACGAGTTTAAGGCCGATGCCCAGGGCCGAAGCTTTCGCTACCTGCGCGTAGCGGCCAAAAATTACGGCCCCTGTCCGAACTGGCATCCCGGCGCCGGCGGCGCCACCTGGCTATTCGTCGATGAAGTATGGGCAGAATAAAGGCTTTAGGGCCTTTGTGATTGAGCAAAAGACGAGAGGCTACGGCTTTGCCGCAAGCAGGCTGAAAGGGGAGTAGAGCGCCCGGCCAAGGGATAAAAGGGAGCTCCTGCGACCGGATAGCCCGGCGCCGCCCGTGCTGCCAACAGAAGATGAATGCCCGGCGGCGTGGCCCCAAATTCCAATCTTTGATTTTCAGTGGTTTGGGTTAAATTTGTGCCGCTAAAGCAACCTTTTGCCGCTCGCAGGCATTAATGTTGAGTACCATTCCACAGCACAAGCATCAAGATGGCTGAAACTCCACGTAAGCAATTAGACATCGTTTTGTTGGGGCGCGTAGTAGCGCTGGCCCGCCCCTACCGCAGTATTTTTGCCCTGGTGGCCGTGCTGGCCGTACTGCTGGCGCCCGTGGGCATAGCCCGGCCCTACCTCATACAGGTAATGGTAGACGACTACGTTTTTAACAACGACGAAGCCGGCCTCATCCGGATGACGGGCGTAGTAGTGGCGCTGCTGTTGCTCGAAACCGGCATGCGCTATGTGTTTACGTACTACTCTGGCTGGCTGGGGCAGTCGGTGATCCGCGACCTGCGCGTGAAGGTCTTCAGCCACATCACCAGCTTGCGGCTGCGCTATTTCGACCGCACGCCCATAGGCACGTCAACCACGCGCACCATCAACGACATAGAAACCATCAACTCCATTTTTGGGGAAGGCATCATCACCATCTTAGCCGATGTGCTGTCGCTCATTGCTGTGGCCGCCATTATGTTTTACACCAGTTGGCAGCTCACGCTGGTATGCCTTACTACGCTGCCCTTCCTCATTGTGGCCAGCTACATCTTCAAAGAGCAAGTGAAGGCCGCCTTCCAAAAGGTGCGCACCCAGGTACAGCGTATGAACGCCTTCCTGCAGGAGCGCATCACGGGTATGCGCATGGTGCAGATATTCAATGCCGAGCGGCAGGAGATGGCCAAGTTTAAAAAAATCAATGAGGAACAGACCCACGCCCACCTCGACTCCATACGCTCTTACGCCATCTTCTATCCGGTGGTCGACATCATCTCGGCGGCCTCGCTGGCCCTGATGGTGTGGTGGGGCGCCCGCGACATCATCGGCGGCGGTAGCGTTACTTTGGGCGCGTTGGTGGCTTTTCCCATCTACCTCAATATGCTCTTCCGGCCCATACGCATGTTGGCCGACAAGTTTAATACCCTGCAAATGGGGCTGGTAGCTGCCGAGCGGGTGTTTGGGGTGCTCGACCGCACCGAGCAGATCGAAAACAAAGGCCGGCTCAAAGCAGGTAAGCTGCGGGGCGAGGTGCGCTTCGAAAACGTGTGGTTTGCCTATCAGGACGAAGATTGGGTGCTCAAAGACGTAAACTTCCGCATCGCTCCGGGCGAAACGCTGGCCATTGTGGGCAGCACGGGCTCGGGCAAATCAACCATCACCAACCTGATCAACCGCTTCTACGACATACAACAGGGCCGCATCAGCGTCGACGACCATAGCGTAGCCGACTACGACCTGCCCTCTCTGCGCTCCCGTTTGGCCATCGTGCTTCAGGACGTATTCCTGTTCAGCGGTTCGGTTATGGAAAACATCACCCTCCGCGACGAGCGCATCACGCCCGAGGCCGTACTGGCGGCGGCTAAGCTCATCGGCGCCCACGAGTTCATCGAGCGGCTGCCCGGCGGCTATCAGTACCAGGTTATGGAGCGCGGCGCCACCCTTTCTATGGGGCAGCGGCAGCTCATCTCCTTTGTGCGCGCACTGGTGTTCAACCCCGACATCCTCATTCTCGACGAAGCTACCTCCTCCGTCGACCCCGAAACGGAGTCGGTCATCCAGCACGCCATCGATACCCTCATCGAAAAGCGCACTTCTATCATCATCGCCCACCGCCTGAGCACCATCCGCAAGGCCAACAACATCTTAGTGCTCGAAAAAGGTCAGGTCATCGAGTTTGGCTCGCATGAGGCGCTGCTCAAAAACGAAAACGGCCGCTACCGGGAGCTTTATGAAATGCAGTTTTTGCAGGCTGCGGAGTAAGAGCGTGTTCGGAAATCCATCAATCGGCTACAAGCTGCAAATTTCATGCTGCACTTCGTTGGCTTTCTTCGTCGTAGCTGCCGGCTACGCCTGTGAAAGCCGCCTTGTTCAGCACAAAATTTCCTCGCTTTCGCTCGATCATGAATTCCCGAACACGCTCTAAGTGGGAATTTTTTTGGGAGGCTGTCGGGCATAGCTTTCTTCCGGGCTACATCCGCTCAATCTTCGCGCCCAGCGCATTGAGGCGCTCGTCGATGCGCTCGTAGCCCCGATCGATCTGGTGAATGCTGTGGATGGTACTTTGGCCCTTGGCTGAGAGGGCCGCAATGAGCAGCGCTACGCCGGCCCGTATGTCGGGAGAGCTCATCTCGATGCCGCGCAACTGGAAGCGGCGGCCCAGCCCGATGACCGTAGCCCGGTGGGGGTCGCAGAGGATAATCTGGGCGCCCATATCGATGAGTTTATCCACAAAAAAAAGGCGGCTTTCAAACATCTTCTGGTGTACCAGTACGCTGCCTACTGCCTGGGTGGCCGTCACGAGCACTACGCTCATGAGGTCGGGGGTGAAGCCCGGCCAGGGCGCATCGTATACCGTGAGGATGGAGCCGTCGAGGAAGGTCTGAATTTCGTAGCGCTCCTGTGCGGGAACGTGGAGGTCGTCGCCGCGATATTCCATCTGTATGCCCATACGCTCGAATACCCTCGGGATGATGCCCAATTGGTCGATGCGGGCGTCTTTGATGGTGATCTCCGACTGGGTCATAGCCGCTAAGCCGATGAAGCTGCCAATTTCGATCATATCGGGCAGGAGGCGGTGTTCGGCGCCGCCGAGCTGCTCCACGCCCTCAATCACGAGCATATTGGAGCCTATGCCCTGAATGCGGGCGCCCATGCTCACGAGCAGGCGGCAGAGTTGCTGCACATAGGGTTCGCAGGCGGCGTTGTAGATGGTAGTTGTACCCTCGGCCAGCACGGCTGCCATAAGCACATTGGCCGTACCCGTCACGGATATTTCATCCATCAGCAGGTAAGTACCCTTGAGGCGGGGTGTGGAGAACGTGTAGATGTTGCGGTCGGGGTTGAAGGCGAAGTGGGCCCCCAATTGCTCTAAACCCAGCAGGTGGGTATCGAGGCGGCGGCGGCCAATTTTATCACCCCCCGGCTTGGGCAGCGAAGCCTGCCCAAATCGGGCCAGCAGCGGCCCGATGAGCATAACCGAGCCTCGGATGCGGCCTGCATTGCGCAGGTAATTTTCCGAGAGCACATAGTCGAGGTCGATGTCGCGGGCCGTAAACCGGTAGGTATGGGCGTCGAGCCGCTCGACTGCTACGCCTAAGCCGGCCAGCAGCTCAATGAGCAGGCGCACATCCTGAATGTCGGGTACGTTCGACAGGGTGACCGGCTCCTGGGTGAGCAGTACGGCGGAAATAACCTGGAGGGCTTCGTTTTTGGCGCCCTGGGGCAGGATGTCGCCGTACAAACGGCGGCCGCCCTCAACTACAAATGCGTCGGAGGTTTGCATGACGGAACGCTGGAGTAATAACTCGGTTTACTTTTTATTGCGGCGCGACGACTGTTGCTGGCGCATCCGGTTGTTATTGTTGTTGCGTTGGTTGTAGGAATTTTGGGGGTAAGCCGACCGCTGCTGTTGTTTGTTGTAGTTGTTGTTGCGGCGCTTGTTATTGTTGTTGTTATTGTTGTTGTTGTTGGGGGCGCCGCCGAGGTTGTCGAGCGACATCTCCTCATCGAGTATGATCTGGCCATCCGACATGGCGGCTAAGTCAGATTTGATGACTTCGTCGCTGACGTAGTGCTCGCGGTTCCAGGTTTTGTAGGCCAGCTTCATATAGGCGCCAATGGCAGCCACAAAGCCGTCGCGCTTGGGGCCTTCGGGCATCTGCAATGCTTCGTTGATGAGGCGCTGAACGTTGTGGCCATAGTGGCGGAAGCGAACCTGGCTTTCGGGATAGGGCACCTTATCGGGATGCTTGCGGGCATCTTCGGGCTTTACCTCTATCCCGTCCGGGGGCGTTACTTCGAGCTCGTAATTAGCAATGCGAAAGATATGCTTCCAGAGTTTTTCCTGATAGTCTTCTACATTGCGGCTCTGGGGCGATATTTGCATCATGAGCCAGATGACGCGCTCCGAGAAGGCCTGCCGCTCCTGAGGGTTGGCTATGGTTTTGGCGTGCGCTACCAGATTTTGTACGTTGCGGCCGTATTCGGATATGATGATGTCTTCCTTGGAGGAGTTGTACTCGCCACTCCAATCAACTTCAAACCGCTTTCTTTTGATCTTGTCCACAAATAAAAAATTTATACTTTATTCAACAGTTACCGATTTGGCTAAGTTGCGGGGTTGGTCTACGTCGCAACCGCGCTGAACGGCGATATAATATGACAGCAATTGCAAGGGAATAACCGACAGCAGGGGGGTGAGCGGCTCTTCGGTCAGCGGAATTTCGATGACGTGATCGGCCATTTTGCTGATGGTGGTATCGCCTTCATTGACGATGGCGATGACATACCCCTTACGCGCTTTCACTTCCTGCACATTGCTCACGATCTTGTCGTAAGCGCTGCGATTGGTAGTGATTACAATGACGGGCATTTGCTCGTCGATGAGGGCTATAGGGCCGTGTTTCATTTCGGCTGCCGGATAGCCCTCGGCATGGATGTAGGAAATTTCCTTGAGCTTAAGGGCGCCTTCCAGCGCTACGGGGAAGTTATAACCCCGCCCCAGATAGAGGGCATTGTGGCGATCCTTGATTTCGCTTGCAATGTACTCAATAAGTCGATTATTCTCCAGTACTTTTTCCACTTTGGCGGGAATATTGGCCAATTCGTTGACCAACTGCCTGAAATACGACTTAGAGATAGCGCCTTTTTGGTATGCTAAGCTCAGCGCCATCATCGTAAGCAGGGTCACCTGCCCGGTGAATGCTTTGGTGGAAGCTACTCCAATTTCGGGCCCGGCATGGATATAGGAGCCGGCGTCGGTCATGCGGGCAATGGAGGAGCCCACTACATTGACGATGCCGTAGATCATAGCGCCCCGCTCTTTGGCCAACTCCAGAGCGGCCATAGTATCGCTGGTTTCCCCCGATTGGCTGATGGCGATGACCACGTCTTTTTCGGTGAGTACGGGGTTGCGGTAGCGAAATTCGGAGGCGTATTCCACTTCTACAGGAATGCGCACCAGATCTTCAAACAGGTATTCGGCGATGAGGCCTGCATGCCAAGAGGTGCCGCAGCCCACAATGATGAGCCGTTGGGCGTTCATGAGGCGGTTGGCGTGTTCTTCCAAGCCGCCTAAGCGTATCCAGCCCTGCTCGGCATTGAGGCGGCCGCGCATACAGTCGGCGATGGTTTGCGGCTGCTGGTGGATTTCCTTGAGCATGAAGTAATCATAGCCGCCTTTTTCCAAGGCCTCAATTTGCATATCGAGCTCATGGATAAAAGGCGCCTGCACCTCGTTGTCGGCAATGGTGCGCACCTGTAAGCCGGTATTGAGGCTGACCGTAGCGATCTGGCCGTCTTCAAGGTATACCACCCGCTTGGTGTATTCTACGATGGGGGTAGCGTCGGAGGCGATGAAAAATTCTTCTTTCCCAAGCCCGATGACGAGCGGGCTGGCTTTGCGGGCCGCTACAATTTTGCCGGGGTCATGGGTGTCCATCACCACGATGGCGTAAGCGCCAATAACGCGGGTGAGGGCTATGCGCACCGCTTCTTCAAGCGGCAGGTTTTCGCGATGCTGTACTTCCTCAATGAGGTGTACCAGCACTTCCGTATCGGTTTCGCTGCTAAACTGATGGCCCTCTTTCAGGAGGGCCGTCTTGATGAGCGCATAGTTTTCGATGATGCCGTTATGCACCAATACCAAGCGGTTATTGCCCGACTGGTGGGGGTGAGCATTGATGTCGTCGGGGGCGCCGTGGGTAGCCCAGCGGGTATGGCCTATGCCTTGCTGGCCATGCGGAGGTGTGGGGCCTACATAGTCTACGAGGTCTTGTACCTTGCCCTTCTTCTTGAAGACGCTCATACTGCCATTGAGCAGCGCAACGCCTGCACTGTCATAGCCCCGGTATTCCAAGCGTTGTAATCCTTTAATGAGGACGGGGTAGGCTTCGCGCTTACCCAGATAAGCTACTATTCCACACATAGGAGTTGTAATGAAGCAGTGTAATGAACGTTTTTATTTTGGCGCCTCCACGACGCAGCCCGGATGGGAGGGAAACCATCCGGGCTGTGAAGGGAATATTTTTGTGTCGCCGACGCGCTACCCGACCTTATTGCAGAGCCGTCAGGGCTAGCTTTAGCCGTATGGGCGATTCGCTTCGTTTGTGGCCCCGCAGCACTACCCGGTAGGGCGTTGAGCCGACTGGAGAAATGGCTAAATAGAGTTTATTGGGCTCTTTCCCTTCCACTATATACTGCAAATGGTAGGGAATATTGAGGTTGTACCTGATTACGCTGCCGCCATCGTCGAGGCCCCCGCCGTGGAAAGCAACATCATTGTCGAACAGCAGTATGTCGTCTATGAGCTCAAGCTCGCCATCCTCATTCTTTTTTAATACGACCAACTGGGGGGGCAGTTTGTAAACCGATGTATCGTCGATGGCCAAAATATCTGCCGATACTTCCAGCACGGCCCGGTTGATGGCATAGTTGTTCAGTTGACTCAATGAGGGTATTTCCAACTCGGCCACCAAGCCCTGCAGGCCTTGCAGGAAGAGCAGGCTGTCAGACAAAGCTCTTGAGTTGATAAATGGTTCAATAGCGGCTCCTGTGCGGATATGCTCGTACTTGCTGATGCGAGGGCTGGTGCTCCGCAGCGGAAATACATATTCCTGACGTTCGCCGCCTTTGGTATAAAAAACGTAGATGCCCGCCCAGGTATTGGCCAACTTGAAATTTAACAACCCATTGTTAGATAAAGTTGGGCGCACCATGATTCCGGGCAGGAAATTGAGCCATAGCGAGTCGGAAGTAATCAGGCTGTCCTGAGCGCGCAGACGAGTTTTAAAGTCTTCATTGAGGCTGATGCGCAGGTGGGGCTGAATAACGGCCGTATCCCCGGAAGTTTGGAAGAGCTTAGTGACAAACACCGAGTCGAAGTTGGGTGTTTGTACGTTGCCCCCCAGCGTCTGACCTGTAGCAAAAGTTACATTGGAATAGTAGTTGCGCGAGGTGCTGATGGGCTCGGTCACTTCCAATACTTCAAAGCCGAAGGGTTGTTCTTCATTTCCATAGTGGCCGCTAAGGCCCAGGGGCAATACCAATACCACCGAGTCGATCTGGCTGTCTGAAAAATCCGGCGATTCGAGATCTCCTGTCGAGGGGTTGATGTAAAGACGGGGCTGGAGATAAAAAGAAGCGACGGTGCGGCCAAAGACGGGGTCGGCCATATCGCCAAAGTAATAGTCGGATCGCAGCGTAGTTTGCCCGGAGACATAGGTGAGCACCGAGTCGCCGGGAATGGTAACGGCGCTAAGTGTAAGCGTGTCGGTGAAGGCTACCTCCGCCTGGTCTTGCTCAAGGAGCTCGGCGCCAACGGCGGTGGGGTCGGTGCAGGCAATGCCCAACAATAACATCATTGAGGCCGAGAAGGCCAGCAAAGTAGTTGATTTCATAAGGAAATTTGACCCAACATTAGCAGATACTCCCTTGGCTCGCTACCGTAAGCCAGGCGGACTGCGCGTTGGCTTCTGTTAGTGCTCTACTTCCTGACCCAGCAGCGACTGGTAAAACTCCAGGTAGGCGGCTGTAAAATCGTCGGTATGCACATCGAGCACGGGTTTGTCTATCTTAGCCAGCTCTGCACTAACGGCATCGCTGATGGTTTCGCTGCCTTTGATAACGCCGTCGGCGTATTCAAAAGCGCCCCGGTGAACCGAAGGCCCGTTTTCTCCGTAATAAAAGCGCAGATCGTTCTCAGAAAGGTTGTTGATCGAAGCCTTGCTGATGAACGATTCGCCGAGGAGGTTTTCCTCATCGCTTTCATAGAGCGAGTAAACGACCTTGGCGTGTTGAAAGAGGGGCTCGGTACGGTAAGCTGTTTTCAGGTAGAGCGGTATGAGGCTGGTCATCCAGCCGTGGCAGTGCACCAGATCAGGCGCCCAACCGAATTTCTTGACCGTCTCCAGCACGCCCTTGCAGAAAAACACCATCCGGTCGGCGTTATCGTCGAAAACTTCGTCATTTTCGCCGCGGAAGACGTGCTTGCGGCGGAAGAAGTCGTCGTTATCGAGGAAGTAAACCTGCATGCGCGCCTCCTGAAGCGAAGCTACTTTGATGATGAGGGGGTAATCATCGTCGTCGACGATGATGTTCATCCCCGAGAGCCTCACCACTTCATGCAGGCGGTGCCTGCGTTCATTAATGGTGCCGAAGCGGGGCATCAGCACCCGGATTTCCATATTGCTTTCCTGAACGTAAGGCGCAAGCTTGCGCACCAGTGTAGACATATCGCCGCCTTCTGTATACGGTTGCATCTCCTGGGTAACGATCAGCACTCTCTTTTTGCTCATACGCCTCTTTGAATCATAGTACGAGGTAGAAAATACTCCTTTCGAGCGGCAAAGATAGTAAAAATCAAGGACTTTTATCCTATTTATTGCCCCGAAACTATCTCCAAGCCAAAAAGGTCTATATTTGTCGCTACTTTTAGGAATACAAACCGGGCAGATGTACCTTTTTCAACGCGTCGGCGACCTACAGGCTTTCCTGCAAGCCGAAAGGGCCAACTACCGCTCCGTCGGTTTTGTGCCTACTATGGGGGCCTTGCACGAAGGCCATCTGGCCTTAGTGAGGCGCGCCAAGGCGGAAAACCAGGTTGCAGTTTGTAGTATTTTTGTCAACCCTACGCAGTTCAATCAGGCCGAAGACCTGCTGAAGTACCCGCGCACTCCGGGTAAAGACATTGCGCTGTTGGCCCAGGTTGGTTGCGATGTACTCTTTTTTCCTACCGAATCAGAGATTTACCCGGCGGGTCTCAATACCCGGCTCGACATTGATTTGGCGGGCTTGGATACCGTCATGGAGGGCGCTCATCGCCCCGGTCATTTTGCCGGCGTAGTGCAGGTGGTAAAGCGCCTGCTCGACCTGGTTGAACCTCGCAGGCTTTATCTCGGACAAAAGGATTTCCAGCAGGTGAGCGTAGTGCGCCAGATGATGCGCGTGCTGGCAATGCCCGCCGAGCTGGTCATGGCGCCCACCATCCGCGAGGCCGACGGCTTAGCCATGAGCTCCCGCAACATGCGCCTTTCTGCCGAAGCACGGGCCATTGCGCCTAAACTTTACGAAGTGCTGACCCAACTCAGGCAGCGGGCGCTCAGGGGCAACGTGGCTCCGGCTGATGCTGAAACGCAGGCCTTAGCCGCCCTTGAACAGGCGGGGTTCCGGCCCGAATACGTGAGCATCGTTGACGGCCACAGCCTTCGATCACTGACATCGCTCTCCGACGTCTCCTACGCCGTCGTTTGCGCCGCCGCCTGGTTAGATGGCGTTCGCCTGATTGACAACCTCATCATCAAGGAAAAGTAGCCGCTCAGTACCCATGAAGCCAGTACTATATGTAATCAAAATTGGCGGACAGGTGGTGGAAAACGCCGCGTTGTTGGGCCCCCTGTTGGACGCTTTTGCAGCCCTGCCCGGCTTCAAAGTGTTGGTTCATGGCGGCGGCAAACGTGCGAGCGAGCTCAGCCGCACCTTGGGTATAGAGCCGGCTATGGTGGATGGACGTCGCATCACCGATGTCTCTACGCTGGATGTTGTAACGATGGTGTATGCCGGGCTGATTAATAAAAACCTGGTGGCCGGCCTACAAGCCCGAAGCGTGAACGCGCTGGGCCTTAGCGGCGCCGACGGCAATGCCATCTTAGCCCGCCGCCGCGCAGCAGGGGCCATAGACTACGGCTTTGTGGGCGATGTGGTAAGCGTAAATGCCGCGCTGCTGAATGAGCTGATGCAAGGCGGCCGCTGCCCGGTATGCTGCCCAATAACCCATGACGGCAGCGGCCAACTGCTCAATACCAATGCCGACACCATAGCCTCGGCCATAGCGGTAGCCCTGACGGAATACTATAGCGTACGGCTTTGGTATTGCTTCGAAAAGCCGGGCGTATTACTCGATCCCGACGACGATGGCTCTGTCATTGCCACCCTCACCCCCGATGTTTATGCGGAGTATCGCGCTCAGGGCATCATTACTGCGGGTATGATACCCAAGCTCGATAATGCCTTTGCCGCCATCCGGCAAGGGGTCGAAAGCGTAGTCATCGCCAATCCGGAAAATGTATTCAAAGGCGCCGGCACAATGCTTACAACGCTTTACTGAGCAGGCTTCTCGTCGAAGCTTATCATCCAGTTGACGCCAAACTGATCGGTACACATGCCGAAGTAGGACCCCCAGAAAGCCTGGCTCATGGGCATGGTAGCTGCGCCTCCCTGGGATAAATGGTTGAAAAAAGCATCTGCTTCGGCCTTGCTGCCTGCGTCGATGGAAATGGAAAAGTTGTTGCCCTGTTTGAAGTGCGGCGACCAGGCTTCCCCGCAATCGCTGCCCATAAGGCTGGTTTCGGCGCTGATGGGCAGCGTCACGTGCATGATTTTATCGCTATCGGCCTCAGTCGCTTCCGATTTGACGGCATCCTCCTGAGGCATATCTTTAAATCTTGAAAACTGTGGCAAATCACCTCCAAAAACGGAGTGGTAGAATGTGAAGGCTTCTTCACAATTGCCGTCAAACATCAGGTAAACATTTACGATGGCCATGTTGTGGTGGCTTTTTAAAGGTTAAAAAAACGGCGCAATTCCCTGAGGAAGTGGCGCAGATGAAATAATGGCACAATTTATGTATTTTTTACGAAAAAAAAATAATTGTTTATAAAAAAACAATCCTCTATTGTTGAGGGGCGGGTATTCCTCGTCAAAAGATCGCCTATGATGCCTATTGCGTCTAATATTACCGGCTTCAACTTTGGGGAATCAATTATTTTCCTTCGTCGCTGCGGAGCCGCGTGAGGGGGTGCAGCGGTATGCCCGGCCCCTACAAGGCCGGGCATAAGAGCGGAACACCCGACCCCGCCCGCGCCCGGAGGTATCGGCATTGCGCCCTCCGGGCGCCGGAGTGGGCACAAGCGCGGGCGGGGGCACGCCCAAAATCGATTTATCATCAAGGGGCGGCAGTACGCCCTTTCCAGGAGGCTTTGAAGCCCAGCAGAGCGGCGCTGCCGATGGCGGCTAAGTAGACGACGTGCAGGGGGCCGGCTAATGGATACCAGCGCAGGTAGGGGGCGCTACCGAGGGCGCGGGCGGCGGCGCGGAGGTAGAGGCCGTCGGCCGAGAGCTTGACGGCCCAGGCGAAGGCGGTGGCGCCGGGCGCAAAAAACCAACCCAACAGCAGCGCTAAGCTAAGCAGGTAGGCGCCCCCCTGAAAGACCGTGAGGCGCCAGTTGCTGTAAGCGGAAGTTTTGCCGGCCCAACGCAGGCGCTGCCGCCAAAATTGAGGCCAACCGGGGGCTGGCGCCGTAGCTACCGCCGCAGTGACTTGCGGCAGAAACACCACCCGGCCTGCACGGGCCGCCGTCACTTTTTGAAGGAGGAGGACGTCGTCGCCGGAGGGCTCGTGCTCATGGCCGGCATAGCCGTCCACGCGCCGGAAGAGGGCGGGGGTGAAGGCTAAGTTGGCGCCATTGGCCAGCAGGGGGCGCCCAAGGGCTACGGCCCCGCCCGTGAGCACCATGACGCCGGCCACGTCGAGGGCCTGAAAAGCAGTGAGGAAGCGGTTGGGGCCGTGGATGCGCACGGGCGCGCAGATGAATTCGGCGCCCCGGGCGTAGGCGCCTGCTAAGGAGACTAACCACTGGGGCGGCGCTATACAGTCGGCATCGGTAGTGACGATGAGCTCGCCCCGGGCTTCGGCTATGCCCAAGCTCAGGGCTGCCTTTTTGAAGGCCCGCAGGGGGCCGGCAGCAGGCGTCTGGGCCAGATGCCGGGCCAGCGAGAGCACGCGAATGCGAGGATCGCCCAGGGCCAGGGCGACGGCGGCGGTGCCGTCGGTGGAGTGGTCGTCGATGACGAGTACCTCCATGCGGTGCGGCGGGTAATGCTGGCTCAGCAGGGAGCGCAGGCAGGCGGCTATGGCCTGAGCTTCGTTGCGGGCCGGTACCAGTATACTCACAAAAGGCGCAGGCGCATGGAGTGGCAATGCCGACGGCGGCGGCAAGCTGCGCCAAGCTGCCCAAAGTACGGCTAAAGCTACGGCATAGATGAGGGCTAAGCCCGCCAATGCGATGAAGGCCGGCAGCGGGGCGGCAGCTTAAGACTTGAACAGGTCGTCGTACTTGCCATCGCTGCCGCCGTCGGGGGGCGGCGGCGATGGCCGCTGGGGCGCAGGCAGATCGAGGGGGCGCGACTCCAACTCCTCGTAGTCAACTAAGTCGCTCTCGCGATAGCTGCTCCGGCCGGTATCAGCGCCGGGGTTATTGTCGACGTATTCGCCGGCCTCCTGAGCGCGCTTGATCATCATGGCCTTGCCAAAGAGATAAAGCGATACCAGCGGAAAGGCAATGACGGTAAAGGCGATTGCCGCGCCGCCCCAGAGGGTGTTGCGCTTAAAGAGGCCGCTGATGAGTCGAATGTAGTCGATGACCACCTTGCGGTTGATGATGAGGGTGGCAATGAGCAAAAAAGGCGCCGCATACCACAAGATGCGGAAAGCGAAGGCCGCCAGCTTAAAAAGGAGGTAAAGAACGCCTATGAGCAATGCCAGGCCCACAATGGTACCCAAGGGATTGCCGCCGGAATTGAAGCTAAAGCTCTTTTGTTGGTTCATAATTTCGCTGGTATTCGTGCGTCTGTCAAAAATAAGCACATCCGGGCATTCAACCTAATAAAAGGCTGCACAGTTCTAAGTAGGTCTGCTGTCTTTCGACCAACGGGCCGAATGATCAGACGATTACGGCCATTTGCAAGGGCTAAAAAAATCATTTAATTTTGGCTTTTCTTTCACAACCAACCAATATGGGCATGTATTCCCTCCGCTGGATAGCCGTTACGGCATTAGCCATCAGCAGTATCGCCCTCGCGGCGCAGAAGACCGTGAAGGTGACCCTTCAAATGCAGCATTGCGCCACCGAGCCGCGCCTTTATACCTTCGATGGAGCCGCCTTTCGCGAGATCCAGGTAGCTGGAGGCGGCCAGGGGCACTATAGCTTTACCGTGCCTGCCGGCGAGCCCCGCTTTTATTACGTAGGCGCCGACGCCAACAACCATACGCCCGTCATTCTGGGCTCGGAAGAAAGCGTAAACCTCCAGGGCGACTGCAATAATCCCCGCAATATATCGGTCTTCAACTCTACCCTCAACCAGCAGTACGCCGAGTTGAAGATGGAGTTTGGTCGCCTCAATACCTTAGCCCAACGCGCCAACATGAGCTACCGCTCGGCTATGGGCAACCCCACCGCGATGCAACAGGCTGTAGCGACTATGGCCGAGGCCGATCAGGGGCGGCAGCATCTGCTCGACTCGCTGCGCCGCCACCACCCCTTCCTGGGGCGCATCGCGGCCCTGAACACTTACCTGAGCTTCCCCAACAACGGCCAGGGGCGCTACCCAAGTGAATTGGAGTATTTTGCCGCCGAGTATTTCCGCTTCGTCGACTGGAAAGACGAGGCCTACAACCACCTGCCTTGGGTGTTCGAGTCGTTTAAGTCGTATGCCTCTACCTTGGCCGATGTACCCAACTTGCCCGAAGGCCAGCTCCAGCAGTACTTCGATGCGGTGCTCAAACCCATTCCTGCCGGTAGCAATGCCCGCAAAATGGCCCTAACGGGTATGTTGTCGCCACTCCAACAAAAAGGCAACCCAGCTTTTGTAGGCGTAGCCGAGCGCTATATTCAGGAGTTTGGCGCCGCCGACCCCGCCGCCGCCGCTTCCCTGCAACAGGAGATTAAGCGCATTGGCGGCTTCCGCGTAGGCGGCGAAGCGCCCGATTTTGCCCAAGCCACCCCCGACGGCAAAGAACTGCGGCTGTCGGAGTTGCGCGGCAAGGTCGTACTCATCGACTTTTGGGCCAGTTGGTGCGGCCCCTGCCGGGCCGAAAACCCCAACGTAGTAAACCTCTACAACCAATACAAATCCAAGGGGTTTGAAATCTTAGGCGTCAGCCTCGACCGCACCAAAGACCGCTGGCTGCAAGCCATTGAGCAGGACGGCCTCACCTGGCTGCACGTGAGCGACCTTCAGGGCTGGGGCAATGCCGTAGCCCAGCTCTACAACGTACACTCCATTCCACAAACGGTACTCTTAGACGCCGAAGGGCGCATCATTGCCAAGGGCCTGCGCGGCCCCGCGCTGGCCAATAAGCTGGCAGAGCTGTTTAATTAGAGCGTGTTCGGAAATCCATCAATCGGCTACAAGCTGCAAATTTCATGCTGCACTTCGTTGGCTTTCTTCGTCGTAGCTGCCGGCTCGCCGCCACGTCCTCGCTGCGCTCTTCCGGGTAAACGTCCTCGTTCTGCTCGGCCGGGTAAACCTGTGAAAGCCGCCTTGTTCAGCACAAAATTTCCTCGCTTTCGCTCGATCATGAATTCCCGAACACGCTCTTAGCCGGGGGCGGGTACATTCCCCCCAACGGGCTCTCATACCTCCGGGACTTTTCCTTCAAAGTCTCGGAGGTATCCGCCTTATTATAGCGTCATATATAGAGCAGGCAGCACGCAGGCCAACCGGGTAACAGCTATCCTTTTCCTTTAATTTTTCCATTCATAGGGGCCCCGCCGCATAGCATCTACCTTCTTCGGCATCCTGCGCGGCGCCGGGTGTTCCGCTATTATACCCGCCTTTGGGGGCGGGTATACCGCTTCACCCCCTGGTCCGACCCCATAAAACCCTGGCCTTGGCATGAGGCCAATGCGCTGAGTTGAATGTTTTAAATTTATGTATTTAAAATTCCAAACAAGCAGATCCAGTCCTTTGCGCTTTTGCGCTAAAAAATCATTCCACCGTGGAACTTTCTGAAAATGAGCGTCATTAATACCCTCGAATGATCGCCTGTTACCTGTTTTTGCAATTTTTTTTAAATACCGCATTAAGGGTATCCGAGTGATCGTCGAATATTCACCTAAAAAATAGGACTATGAGAAGTGTATTGATGATGATCGGTTTGGTTTTATCCTTTGCAGATCTGTTTGCTCAACCCGTTAAGCTCGAGGCAGGCTCTCCGCTAACCAACAATGCAGTAACGCTCAACCTCTTTATTGCAGATACGCTGAATCCGCCTGCAAACATTGCCAGTACGCAAGGGAATCCGCCATTTTGGTCTTTATTCCTCATCTATGGGGATGGTGCTTATAAGACCGTCACTGTACTGCCGTTCATTGAACCAAAAGATGGATACGAAATATCGAGCTACCCACATATATATCGCATGGATGGCGGCAATACCTTTAAGCCTATGGCCATCATGACCGCTGTTTATAGCCGCGACCGGGCTAACAAGCGGGTAGCCGCTCCGCCAATGGTAGTACCTACCACTGGCGACCAAACGCTTGACTGGACGCCCTTTGCAGGAGAATACGAAGGGAAAAACCTGAAATTAGCCACTTCCTGGCGGAGCGCTCGGCCGAAGGATACGCTTTACGTAGCCCTAAGCTATGCCCGGCCAGAGGGCATAGATACCACAACTGGCGATATATCGCTTATTTTCGATAGGACGTATTTTGAGTGGATTGGCCAACCCTTTGCAGGGCAATTGCCAGCAGAAAAATTAGCTGAAGGTAATGAAGGGCCAACGGATTACAAAATCAAATGGAAGTTTACAGGTTATAGCGCCACTGAAGCCCACCGTACCTTTTTTGTAATGCTACGGGTCAAGGATGATTTTAATCTTCCGGATAACGTCGTATGGAATACCCCCATCACCATGGGTATTAATTGGGCAGGCCAGGATACGCCAAAGGGACGATCGGATCGCTATGGCATTGATCTAAGCGGTGAAGCCAAAGGAGTAACCAGCTCGGAATACGCTGCTTCTTACTTTCAAGACACCACCCAGATCAACGTGGGCATCAGCAAGTCAAACGATCCTAACCGTATCTATATCTCGCCCGACTGCTTTTTGTCGGGACAGGAACAGGGGCAGCGCGCCCGGATTACCGTTACTTTCCTGAATAAAGGAGCAGCGTCGGTTCAGGAGCTGAGCGTAAGAACCAGTTATGATGTTGCCCAATGGAACGCTTCCCGTTCGGGTTTACTGAGTTATCATCCTCGTGATGGGGTGAATATTAGCAGCGAGCTAGGTAGCGGCTACTTTCATGATACGTTCATTCCTGTTGTAGAAGGACGAAGCCTATTGAGCTCCGTCCGTCAACTTCAGGAAGCGAAGGTACCCCCTTCAACTCCTCCTGGTGGCAGCGACCCTGCACAACAGATTAATCCATATATTGGGGGGCATATTACGTTTAATCTGAATACGCTTCCTGAACTGAGGGCAGGCGATTCGCTTCGTATGCGGGCTACCATTTATATGGACCAGGATAAGATACAGGACTACGAAGCCGCAGCTGTTTGCCGTAGCTGTTATCAGCGCCTACGGTGGCATTATGGATTAAAATACCTCGTATACCTGCCGGGCTCGGATTTACTTACGCGAGGGCATGGATTGAGGGCTACGCTTAGCAGGAACCTTGACCCTGTGCGCGAACGCATAGAAAATAGATACATTTCCCTTCAAAACCTGCCTGCCTGGTGGTTGCAATGGGAGGCCGGTATATCGGGATTGTCGTTGGATGGAGCATCCGGAGATAGCCTTCGGTTACAATATATCGATGTCGTTCCATTGCAATTGCGTTGGGCGCCGAGAAAAGGCTTTGGAAGTCTGAGTCAATATCGTCGTATCGGCTTCTCCGCCGGCTACACCTTCAGCTACCTTTACCGGGGTACGGTTGAGGGGGCTACATTTACGCCCAAATCTGCGGCCGATCGCATAGAGCATAGCGTAGGCGGCTCCATCGACTATGGCAACATCCTGCGGCGTCCGGGTTTGTCGTTTGGCTTGGGCTACAACCTCCGCTGGACCCGCTACAACAGCGCCGTTCAGCGCTATGGGCATCCTTATGTGTACGTCCACTACAACCTGCCCTACCGCCTCCGATTCTAGGATTTTATCGGCAAAAGTATACACAGAACCCGTTGAAGATCATTATCTTTAGCGGGTTCTGCTTTTTGTAGTTCTCCATATTCACCCATTAAGATTAGGCCATGACTCTTCCCCAGCGGTTACTATTGGCAGCCACCCTCATAGCGTGGCTCGGTTGCAATGATCAACCTGCGCTTTCTGTTGCGCCTGACCGTAAGCCCGGCACTGCCGATACGGCGGCTATTCGCCAATGGACCCAAGCGAGTATGGATAGCGTGGACGCCGCCCGCGAAAGAGACGATATGGAACTGGCTTATCAAAGATTGGAAGAGGCTGTCAAAGGCATTTGGTGGGCCGATACCCTGCCGGCTAACGGTCGGTTGGTTCGGTACTATGCTTGGGCGCTGAAGCGACAAGGGCGCCTCCAGGAGGCGCTGGCACAGTATGAATATGCCATGTGGATCAACGATCGCATAGGGCCTGTCATTGATAATCCCGCTGCTTTTATTTACAAGCCTATGGCTAGTATTTACACCATGTTGGGGGACCTGGACAAGGCGATCCGGCTATTAAAAATTGGCCTCCAAGCCCCGGGCGGCGACGCCCTCACCTTAGTCGAGTGCCACTTTGAGTTGGGCCGGGCTTTTCTTACTCAACAACAAGCTGACAGTGCCTGGCGCCACAACCAACTTGCGCTTCAGAGTATCGATCGGTTGATAGCTGAAGACGACCCCAACTATTGGCGGGCGCTGGTATTGCTGGATGCGGGCGCTATTTTAGCCCGGAAGGGCCGCCTACTAGAAGCGGCCGGCCGGCTGGAGCAGGCCATTGCATACAGCCGCTTGTGCGCTTATCCTTGCGGCGAAGTGACGGCAGGCGCCCTGCACGAGTTGGGGAAACTGAAGCTGCAACAAGGCGCGCACGGAGCCGCGCGCAGCAAATTAGACGAAGCCTTGGAATTATACGGGAGCGACCCCGCCCCCAATCGCGAGCGCGGCAAGGCCTACCTCTCCCTGAGCGAAGTGGCTTTAGCTGAAAACCGCCCGGATACGGCCCTCGCTATGGCGCAGCGCGCCATTCGGTCGGTATTGCCCCGCTTTTCCGCCGACCCCGCCCAGCATCCGACGGGCAGCAACCGCTATCCTGAAAATATCCTCATGGAGGCCGAATACCTCAAGGCGCAGGCCTACCGGCAGCGCTATTTAGCCGGCCAGAGCGCTGCGCTGGAGCCTTGGGTTATCTCGCTGGAAACGGCAGCCGCCGTCATGGACAGCCTACAGCAGCAGATGGACTACGATGGCTCCGTGTTGCAGTTTGTGGCTAATAATGGGGATTTGTACAGCCAACTCCTGCAGGCTTATCGCCAACAAGGCGGAGAAGCGGCGGCAGCCAAGGGCTTTGCCTTGGCCGAGCGCGCCCGCGCGGGCGTGCTCCGGCACCGTCGGGCGCTCGACCGCGCCCTCAACGAAGCGGCGCCAGACCTGCGCAGCCAAGAGCGCCGCCTGCGGGAAGACATTGCCGTTCTGCAAGCTGCCATCGCCCAAGACCCCGATGATGCAACGGCGCAACTGAACCTCAACCAAGCCTGGGAGAAAATGGCTGCCCTTCGCCGGCAGTTGAAGCAGTTGCCAGGCTATGCGCCCCCACAAGCCGACTGGCCGCAGATGCGCCAGTGGCTCAGCCAATCGGGGGCCGTAATCAGCTATTACTACCAGCCCTCCGAGGCCGCCTTCGATGCCTGGTACCTCGACGGGCAGCGCATACAATGGAAGCGACTTCCCGTTGATACGGCCTTGCTGAGCGCATTTATCGCTCAGGTATCGGATCCGCGGGCAGCGGTCAACCGGTCGGCTGATCCACAGTTTTTTGCCGATTTTAGGGCAAGGGCACAGGCCCTGTACGACGCCCTGCTTCGTCCGCTGCTACCCCAGGGGAGCCCGCCTGAGCTTTGGATCATCCCGTCCGGGCCGCTGGCGTTCCTGCCTTTTGATTTGTTGCTGACGGGCCCTGCTATAGGCGAAGGTGTAGACTATACCAAGCTGCCTTACCTCCTTCGGCAGACGGCGGTGGCTTACGCCTCTTCGGCTGCTTTATTGATGCACCCTCCCGACAACAGCGAGCAGGCTTATACGGGCCAGTACATAGGGGTGCTACCCGATTACAGCGGGTACGAAGGCCGCTTGGAAACCTTATCGGAAGCCGGAAAGAAGGCGGCAGAAACTGCTGCGGCGCGCTGGCCGGACAGTAGGCTGCTGCTGGCAGAAAGCGCTACGGCGGCCCGTTTTGTGCAGGAGGCGCCACATTATGGCATTGTGCACTTCTTTGGCCATGCCGAAGGCGCTGCACCGGGCTGGCTGGCCTTTAGCCGGGAAAATACAGCCGACGATGCCGGCCAGGCCGCGCCCATCGCTCTGCGGCCCAACCCCGAAGACGAGGCCTTGCTGAGCGCCGCCAACCTGCCCCGAGCCTGGTACGCCAGTCTGCTGACCACCGAGCAATTATACCTGTTGCGGCTGCCCATCCAATTGGCGGTGCTCACGGGCTGCCGTACGGGCTGGGGAGAGAGCCATGCCGCCGAAGGCCCTCTGAGTATCAGCCGCGCCTTTCATTATGCGGGCTGCCCCAGCACCCTCATGAGCCTGTGGTATATGCCCGAGGTGGCTACAGCCCGCATGTCGGGGTATTTTTTTGAACAACTGAATGCGCCCGGACGCGGCAAGGCCGAGGCGCTGCGCTTAGCCAAGCTGGCGTACATGGAAAAAGAAGACAAGCATAAACTTCCTTTTTACTGGGCAGGTTTGGTTATCACCGGAGATACCCGGCCGATAACGCCCCCGGCTAAGCGGCCTTATGGGTTGCTGTTGGGCTTGGGCGGCGGGCTGCTGCTGGGCGGATGGCTTTTATTTCGCCGGCGGCAGCTTGGTCAGTAGTTGCTCAGCTTCATCGGCATAGGCGTTGCCGGATGAAGCGATGGCTTCCAGCCGTTGTCGGGCTTCGCTTATTTGCTCCAACTGTAGGTAGGCCAGCGCTACATACCATTGGGCTGCGGCGTGAGCGTCGGCGGCTGCGGCGGGAACCTGCTCCAATTGGGCGATGGCCGCTGCGGCATCCCGCTCTGCCAGTTGGCAATAAGCCAGCATCAGGCGGGTCTCTGTGGCATAGTCGGGGTAGGCCAACAGTGCCGGTGCCATCTGCCTGACCTCTGCGCATTGATTTTGGCGGTAAACGGTTACCAATTGTCGGAATGCCTGGCCCGGGCCCTCGGTCTCTCCACCCAGCAGCGCGCCTACTTCGTAAGGCTTGAGGTAGGCATCGGCTATTGCCTGCGCACTTTCAGGAGTAGCCGGCGCTGGTTGAGACGGAGATTCCTGCTGTGGCTGTATTTCATTGGGCTTCCCAGGCAGTAACAAGGCAATAACGATCAGCGCCAGCACTACCGCTATGGCGGCCAACACTACGGATTGCCGTCTTTGTCGGAGGCGTACCTGCCGCAGGGCATTTCGTGTGGCGGTCCTGTCCGATCTTTCTGAAGCATACTGCTTAATGGCATCCTGGGCTGCCTGCGTAATGCGCACCCGCTGCCGGAACGAGGCATCTTCGGCCATGCGCTGTTCTATAGCTGCCCGCTCATCGTCGGGCAGTTGACTGCTCAGGTAGTCTTCAATTACTTGTCGGGTGTCTTTCATTACGTCGTTTTTGGAGTAGTCGAGGCTTACTGATTGATTCGTTTACAAAGACCAATACATACCGGTACGCGCTGCTCGCACAATTTGCGAATGGCATCGTCCAGTAATTTCTTGGCAAAATTGAGGGTTGGCCCTACGGAGTTTATGGTCAGATTGTTTTTGGCGGCCATTTCCTCGTAGGAATATCCCTCGCTCCAGTCGGCCAACAACTCCCGTTTTTTATGGGGCAGTTGCCTCATGGCCATCCGCAGGCATTCCTCCTCATCAGAAGCTTCCGCCGGCCCCTCTGCTGCGGTCTGGGGGGCTTCATCAATTGGAATTATCGGATTAGTCGTTTTTTGCCGGATAAAATCTATACATCGACGATGAAAAATTTTATTGAGGAAGGTACAAAGTCCCGCCTGGCCGTTGTATTTATCCCTTTCGATGGCGCGTATGAGTCCCAGCAGCGCTTCGGTGAAGGCGTCGTCTATGGCTTCGGCGCCCAGCCTCCAATAGCGCCAGCGAGCATAGCTGAGCAGTTTGCGGCTACATCGCTGAACGATGCAGCCTATGGCTTTTTCCCGCTGTAGGCCGCCTGCTTTGAGCATGGCGATCAGCGCGTCATCAGTAAGTTGATGGCAAGATTTGTCCCCTCTTTCGGCCATACCAGACAAGTAGATTAGATGGTGCGTGCTGTTAATGGCGGGCGCTGGCAGGTTCTGGTTGCACCAAAGATAGGCTTTCATGAGAATAATCAAAAAAAAAGCGCACGGATGTTAAGGATTGGAAATTTTGAGTCGACTAAGCCTTGTATAATTGACGCCCATACCCATGTTATTTTTCCCTTGCCGCCCTGCTTGCCTCCCCAGGACCCTCTTCTTTTGGTTGCTTAGCCCGGCAACCCGGCGCTGGCGCGCCATGCCTAATACCACCGGATAGCCCGGTTTTTGGCAACTACACAAGACATGATTTTAGCCCATCTGGGGGGGCGGCTCTTAATGGGCCGCCCTTTCTTTTTGGGCAATTGTGCTGTTTTTCCGATCTTTGCTCCATTATGGCATCGGAAATCAGAGAATTGATGGTCAACGGCAGAGCCGTGTCGGTGAAGGTTTTCAGAGAGCGGCGCAACTCTGTGCGCATATACATGGGCAAGGAGGGGGTCATTGTGCGGATGCCGCTGGGGCTGGATGCCGAGTTTGAACGCCAACAATGGGCACGTATGACCGACTGGTTAGCCAAACACGACCAAAAGCGGCCCGGTACGCTGGCCCAGTACGAAGAACGAGGCGACTATCGCGATGGCGACGAGCTCTTCATCGGGGGGCGCCGCTTCACCATTCGCGTTGTAGAGGAGGCCCGCAACTCGTATGCCGGCCGGGTTGAAAAGAACGAAATTCTCCTCAGCGTTGCGGCTGGTCAGCCCGAAGCTGCGCGGCGCGAGGCCATGCGCACCCTGCTCAGCCGGCTGATGGCCAAGGTTTTTTTGCCCCACATTAGCTTACGCGTTGTGGAGCTCAACGCCCAATTCTTTCAGAAACCCATCAAAAATGTGCGCCTCAAGTACAACCACAGCAACTGGGGATCCTGCTCCAGCAGCGGCAACATCAACCTCAGCACGCGGCTGCTGTTTGCGCCCCCCGAAGTAATTGACTACGTCATTATACACGAATTGGCGCATCTGGTGGAACTAAATCACTCCGATCGGTTTTGGAAATTGGTGGCTCAGGCTATGCCAGACTACGCCCAGCACGAAAAATGGCTCAATGAGAACGGCCATCGCTGCGATTTTTAGCCTTCGACTGGCTTAGGCTTCCATTGTCGTGCTTATCTTTGTGCCCCATAAAACAATCGACCATGATGACGGCCAACGAAATCCGCCAACGGTATCTGGATTTCTTCCGCGATAAGCAACACAAGATCGTGCCTTCTGCGCCCATTGTCAACCGCGAAGACCCTACCCTCATGTTCACCAATGCGGGCATGAATCAGTTTAAGGACTTTTTCCTGGGTAACGCTACGCCCGACAATCCGCGCATTGCCGACACCCAAAAGTGTATGCGGGTGAGCGGCAAGCACAACGACCTGGAAGACGTGGGCCGCGATGGCACCCACCACACCATGTTTGAAATGCTGGGCAACTGGTCGATTGGCGATTACTTCAAAGATGAAGCGCTCACCTGGTCGTGGGAACTGCTCACCGAAGCCTATGGCATCGACCCCAGCCGCCTCTATGCTACCGTTTTTGGCGGCGACCCCGGCGAAAACCTCCCTGCCGACGACGAAGCCAAGGCCATCTGGTCGCGCTTCCTGCCGGCTGATCGCATTCTCTATGGCAGCAAGAAAGACAACTTCTGGGAGATGGGCGATACCGGCCCTTGCGGCCCCTGCTCGGAAATCCACGTAGACCTGCGCAGCAACGAAGAGCGCGCCCAACTGCCGGGCCATGAGCTGGTGAACAAAGACCACCCCCGCGTCATCGAAATTTGGAACAACGTATTCATCCAGTTCAACCGCAAAGCCGACGGCCAATTAGAGCTGCTGCCTGCCAAGCACGTCGATACAGGTATGGGTTTTGAGCGCCTCTGTATGGTGCTCCAAGGCAAAACGGCTACTTACGATACCGATATTTTTACGCCCCTCATCCGCTTCATCGAGCAGGTGTCGGGCAAAAGCTACACCGCCAGCTACGAACCCTCAGCCAAGAGCGATATGGCCATGCGCGTGGTAGCCGACCACATTCGGGCCGTAGCCTTTACCGTTGCCGACGGCCAACTGCCCGGCAACTCCGGGGCGGGCTATGTGGTGCGCCGCATCCTGCGCCGCGCCGTTCGCTATTATTACTCTTTCCTCGACATCCGCGAGCCTTTCCTGTATCGGCTCATTCCGATACTGGCCCGCGAAATGGGCGGTTTCTTCCCCGAGCTCCCCGCCCAACAAGATCAACTCTCGCGCATCATTGAGGGGGAAGAAAAAGCCTTCCTGCATACCCTCGAAAATGGATTGCGCCGCTTTGAAGACCTGCAAGTAGTAGACAACGACCTCATCCGGGGCGAAGATGCCTTCGACCTCTACGATACCTATGGCTTCCCCATCGACCTCACCCGCCTGTTGGCGGCTGAAAAAGGTCTTCGCGTAGACGAAGCGACCTTTGAGCAGGCCCTGCAACGCCAAAAAGAGCGCTCGCGGGCCGATGCCGCTAAAGAAGTGGGCGATTGGACGGTGCTGCTGGAAGGCGAGGGCGTAACCTTTGTGGGCTATGATCGCCTCAGCGTAGACGGCGCAAAGGTGGTGAAGTATCGCACCGTGAAGACCAAAGGGCAGGATGCCTACCAATTGGTGCTCAACCAAACGCCCTTCTATGCCGAAAGCGGCGGCCAGACGGGGGATACCGGCGAACTCTATGTGGGCGCCCAGCGCCTGAGCGTGCTCGATACCCAGAAGGAAAACGATCTGGTGATCCATGTAGTAGATCAACTGCCGGATAATCCTGCGCTGCCCGTGAGCGCGCATGTAGATGCCGCCCGCCGCCAGGCCATCTCCTGCCACCACAGCGCCGTGCACCTCATGCACGCCGCACTGCACGAAGTATTGGGCAGCCACGCCCTGCAAAAGGGCCAGGATGTGACCGACGAGCGCCTGCGTTTCGACTTCTCCCACTTCCAGAAGACGACCGACGAAGAGCTGGCTCGCATCGAGGCTCGGGTAAACCAGAAAATACGCGAAAACATAGCCCTCGAAGAGCGCCGCGCCGTGCCCATAGAGGAAGCCCGGCAGTCGGGCGCCATGATGCTGTTCGGCGAAAAATACGGCGAGTCGGTGCGCATCATCACTTTTGATCCCGGCTTCTCCCGCGAGCTCTGCGGGGGTACCCATGTGCCTGCCACCGGCGAGATCGGCCTTTTTAAAATTGTATCCGAAGGCGCCGTAGCCGCCGGTATACGCCGTATAGAAGCCGTAGCCGCCCGCGCGGCAGAGGCTTATGTGAATGGCGAATTAGCCGAGCTCTACGAGGTGCGCCAGGCCTTGCGCCAGCCGCAGCATACCCTGAAGGCCGTTGAGGCCCTGCAAGAGGAAGTGAAGCAACTGCGCCGCGAAAAAGAACAGCTACAGGCCGCTCAGGCCGCCAATCTGAAAGGCGAGCTCATGCAGCGCATGGAAGCCCACAACGGCTACCAACTGCTGGCCGCCCGCGTGCCCGTCGCAGATGCCAATGCGGTGAAGAACTTGGCCTACCAGATTGAAAAAGAGGCCGCTCCGGCCGTAGTGCTGCTGGGCAGCGAGAGCGAAGGCAAACCGCTGCTGACCCTCATCATTAGCAAAGAACTAACGGAAAATAACGGCCTCAATGCCGGCCAACTCATCCGCGATCTGGCTAAGGACATCCAGGGCGGCGGCGGCGGCCAACCGTTCTTTGCTACCGCAGGCGGCAAAGACAGCGCCGGCCTCGATCGGGCGCTGAGCCGACTGAAGGGGCTGCTGTAAGAAGGGGCGTGAAAACAATAATTTTACTCCAGAGATAAACCCAATAGAATGTATTCGGGTTTTATCTTAAAATAATTGGGATGGAGATCCGGACAGACATAAGGTTGGGCGATTGTAAAGATGTTTTAAAAACTTTACCTGAAAATTCGGTAGACCTGATTTTTACTTCGCCTCCTTATGCCGACCAACGTAAAAGCACCTATGGCGGCATCCAGCCCCATAAGTACGTCGAGTGGTTCCTACCCATTTCGGAAGAGCTGCTTCGCGTGTTGAAACCAACGGGTACATTTGTGCTGAATATTAAAGAAAAGGTGGTTGAAGGAGAGCGCAGCACTTATGTGATGGAGCTCATCTTAGAAATGAGGAAGCAAGGTTGGTTATGGACGGAAGAGTTTATCTGGCATAAAAAAAATTGCTATCCTGGTAAATGGCCCAATCGCTTTAGAGATGCCTGGGAAAGGCTACTTCAGTTTAATAAAGACAAGAAGTTCAATATGTACCAGGAGGAGGTCATGGTACCTATGGGGGACTGGGCAAAATCGAGGCTAAAAAACTTATCCAATACCGATAAAGTAAGGGATGAGTCGAAAGTTGGCAGCGGTTTTGGCAAGAATATATCCAATTGGCTCGACAGAGACAAGGCCTTCCCTACCAATGTACTTCACCTCGCTACCGAGTGTAGCAATAAAAGCCATAGCGCAGCCTTTCCTGAAGGTTTACCAGAGTGGTTTATCAAGCTATTCACCCAACCTGGCGACACTGTGCTCGATCCATTTATGGGTTCAGGTACCACCAATTTGGTGGCCCAACGGATGCTTCGGAATTCCATAGGCATTGAGTTACTCCCTGAATACTATAACTTGGTATACGAGCAGGTAGAGCCAACCAAATTAGTTTTATTTGAACCAGAGCAAGAATATGAACCCACTAAGACTTGAGGAAGTAACACAATACGTTGAGGAAAACATCAGCGTATTCCACGAAAAGCGCATAGCTCGGTTGGGAGAGCTCAAACTCAGCACTGTACTAAAGAAAAAAAATCCCTACTTATTTAAAGCAAAATACCTCTTAACAGCCGATCAAATCGTCAGAGGACTTGCTGACGCCTTTATATCATCTAATGAAGAAACCATCTTTGGGGACTGGCTCGAAGGTTTGGCCATTTTTATTAATAAGAAAGTTTATGGGGGCCAGAAATCAGGTATTACAGGTATCGATTTGGAATTTGACAAGGATGGGATAAGGTACATTGTAAACATTAAGTCGGGGCCCAACTGGGGGAATAGTAGCCAGATCAAAAAAATGGAGGCTGACTTTAAATCGGCGAAACGCACCCTCAGAACCAGTAATTCCCAACTTAACGTAGTGGCCGTCAATGGTTGTTGTTATGGCCGGGATAATCATCCAGACAAAGGGGATTATTACAAGTATTGCGGACAAAGGTTTTGGCATTTCATTTCAGGAAGCGATAGCCTCTATCAAGACATCATTGAGCCGCTTGGGCATAATGCTCAAGCCAAAAACGAGGCCTTCCAGGTCTCTTACGGCAGCATGATTAATAAATTCACAGGCGAGTTTGTCACGGACTTCTGTGATGCCGAAGGGCGGATCAACTGGGAAAAGCTTGTCGCATTTAATTCTGCCGAAGAGCAAGGGGAATAAAGACCATTAGATTTATTAAGTCTTATTACCACTACGGCCAAAGCGCCCCCACGTCGCTGCGGAGCCGCGTGAGGGGGTGCAGCGGTATGCGTGAGGCACGAGCGCATGATAGCGGAACACCCGACCCCGCGCGCCTGCACGGCGGCCAACCGCGCCCTTCGGGGCGCCCGGAGTGGGTAAAGGCGCGCGGGGGCACGCCCTAAAAACGCCACATAAGGCCGGCTACTCCCAGTTGCGTTCGGTGCGGAATACCGTGCCCTTGAACAGGGCCACGAGCTCGCCGTCGGGGCGGGCTACCGTCACGCGGTAGATGGCGATGCGGCTGCCGAGGTGCTCCTCTTCGGCGGTGGCAACCACTACGTCGCCGGAGCGGAGCGGTCGGGTGTGCGAGATGGAGGTGTCGACAGAGACGGCGTGCCGGCCGCGGCTGTTGGAAGCAAAAGCTAAGGCGCTGTCGGCCAATGAGAAGGTGATGCCGCCGTGGGCTATGCCAAAGCCGTTGAGCATCTCGGGGCGGATGGTCATGCGGAGCACCGAGCGGCCGGGGCCGTCTTCGAGGCGTTCTACGCCCAGCCACTGGCTGAACGTATCGTTGGCCATCATGGCGTCGGTGATCTGGGTGGGAGTCATAGCAGGCGGAATGAGTATGCCGGGGGCAGTGATGGAATGGGCTGCAAGATAGGGCTTTGCGCAGAACTATAAAAAAGAGCCGCTACCCGAGGCACAAATGCCTGCGGGCGCGGCTCCGGTACTGCAAAGTTTTATAGATGGCTTTCTTCGTCTTTGGCGCCGCCCAATTGGTACCAGTCTACCTTGCGCGAGTACATCATCACCAAAGCTAAGGCCGCGAAGATGCCGAGGCTGCCCGCCAGCAGGGCGTAGTCTTCGAGCTGGAGGATGATGAAGATGAAGCCGTAGATGCCGGCCAGCATGAGCAGCAGCAGGGCGGTGAGGCGGCCGTTGCGCAGTACGGCCTTGCTGTAAGCGCCTATGAGGCCCAGCGTGGCCGCCGAAGCGACGAGGTAGGCCGTGTTGAAGCCCAGATGCTCCGACAACGACAGCAACAGCAGGTAGAAGACCGTGAGGGCCAAACCCACCAGCAGGTACTGGAAGGGGTGGATGTGGAAGTGGCGAAGGGTTTCAAAAAAGAAATAGATGAGGAAGGTGAGCCCAATGACGAGGATGGCGTACTTAGCCGCGCGGTCGTTTTTGAGGTATTCGTCGACGGGCCGGATGAGGCGCACGCCAAAGGCCGCTTCGCCGGGCTTAAAGGCGAGGTCTTTCCATTGCTGGGGGTAGTTGCGGTTCATGTCGAGCACCCGCCAGTTGGCTGCAAAGCCCTGGCCGTCCAATTGCCGGTTTTCGGGCAGAAACTGGCCCGAAAAACTGGGCGAAGGCCACGACGAGCGCAACTCCAGCTCGGTAAGACGCCCCACGGGCTCAAGATGGAAAAGCTCGGCGCCATTGAGCTCCAGCGGCGCCTCAAAGGTATATTTTTCGGCGGCGGGGTCGAGGGCTACAGGCGCGCTCACCCCCGAAGGCAGCACCTCCGTGGAGGCCGTGCCGGGCTCCATGCGCTGATTGGCGCCCGCCCAGTTGAGGGTAATGACGTTTTTGATGCCCTGCATGCCCGAAATGCCCACCGACAGCCGCGCCTCCTGCCAGTGTACCCGCTCGGGGGCTATGCTGAGCTCGGCGAAGTTGGGGCGTTCAAAGTGGCCCTTCAGGGCAATCTTACCCTGGTAGAGGATGGCGTCGAACAAGCCCCTGGAGCGCAGTTGATGGGCCAGGTCGCCTTCTACCTTCAGCTCTTCGGGCAGGAAGTACGCCACGTGCCGCTCCAGTCGGGTTTTGCCGTTGTCGTACTCCACCTCTTCCGAATAGGGGATGCTTAGTATGGGCCCCGTGACGGTTTGCGCGCCCCCCCAGGAGGCGCTGATCTCCTGCATGACGCCTTCTTGCCGGTATTGCCGCTCGCCGATGATTTCCTGTATCATCACCTTCGGAATGAGCAGCAGCAAGGTGATGAAGCCAATGGACATGAGCTTGAAAAACAGCGATTGCCGCATCCAAAGGCTGAGGCTGCGACCCAGCGAGTTGTTTTCCTGATTTGTCATGATGATTTCGATTAAAGTACTTTGCAATTCAAAGTTGATGAGCAAAAAAAATTGAATTTATTCAAGTCCCCGGATGATCTTCTCCAGCACTTCGAGGTGTTGCTCGAAGGCCAGCCGCCCGCCGGGGGTAATGTAAAAGCGGGTATTGGGCTTGCGGCCTACAAAGGCCTTTTCCACACGCAGATAGCCGGCCTGCTCCAGGGCGCGGGCATGAGCCGCCAGATTGCCGTCGGTGAGATCGAGGGTCTCCTTGAGGGCGTTGAAGTCCATACCGTCGCTGGCCAGCAACGACGACATGATGCCCAGCCGGGTTCGGCTCTCGAAGGCTTTATTGAGTTCCTGGAAGTAGTTTTTCACCCTGTTATTTGCGTTCGTATTTCCAGTACAAAATGGCCCCGTATACTACGTGCAGCACCCCAAAGCCGAGGGTCCAAAACAGCAGCCCCTTGCCGGGCAGCGCCAGCGCAGCCAGCCCCAGTATCACCTCCCAGATGCCCAGCAGCCGGATGTCGCTAAAGGTAAAATTGCCGGCATTGAGCAGGGCCATGCCATAAAACACCAAGGTAGAGGCCGCGATCAGGCTATAGTTGCCGCGCCAATACAAGGCGGCCACAAAAGCGGCGCCCACCAGCATGGGCACGGTAAAGTTGATCAACAAGCGCCGGCCGGCGGGGGTCCACAGCCTTTGCCCCGCGCGCAGCGCCTTCCGGTAGCTCAGCCACAAAGCAGTACCCGTAGCCGCCAGCAATACCAACGCCGCCGCCAACACCAGCGGGCGGGTATCCGGCCCCAGCGGGTTGCGCTTCAGATGGCCGTACAGCACCTCGTCGGAGCCATAAATGTACCGGTAGGCGTAGGCCGCGCCCAGCAGCGCATACAGCCCTGCTAAGCCCGCCGACAAGGCGCTGACCGATAAAAACTTGGCCGACCGCTCCATGATGGCCCGTATCTGAGCCAGATCATCTAATGCTTTGGGTGGAGTCATTAAAGTACTTTGTGGTGCAAAGTAACGACGTTTTTGCGGTCTTGTCAAGCGTTATGCTCATTTTTTTTCTTTTTTCTTTTTGGGGCCACGCCGCAGGGCATTTTACGCAGGATATCACCACGGGCGGCGCCGGGCTATCCGGTCGCAGGAGCTCCCTTTTATCCCTTGGCCGACTATCAATCAGCAGCCCGGGCCTGAATATAACTGCCTTGTTCGAGGGCTTTGCCGAAGTAGCGTGCAGGCAGCTCATTGATTGGGAAGGACTGAAACTCGGATAAAAAGACATCGCTGCGGCCCCAGTCGGCAGAAAATCGGTCGGGAGTGGGGGTTATGAGCAGAGTGGCCGCCGAGTCGGGGTGGGCGCAGGCGCTCAACAGCAGCGTTTCGTAGGGCGTAGCCCAGCTCATGTGCAGCAGATCGAGGGGCGCATCGGCCTCGGGCAGATAAAACTTGCGGGCTTGTGGGTGAGCGGCCCGGGCCTCAGTCAGTTGGTTTTTTAGCCATGCCTGACGGGCGGTGTAAGGCGCCGCTGCCTGTTGTATGCTCAGCAACCGGATGGCTACAAATGCCGCCATGGCTACCCGAAACCAGCGTTTCCCGCCCCATAGCGGCAGCAGATGCAGGCATAGCGGCAGGGCGGCAAAGAGCGCCAAAGGCAGGTAGTTGACCTCGGCGTAGAAGCGATAGCTGGCATTGGGCGACCCAATGGCTGTAATGACCACAAAGCCCGCCGAGCCCAACGCTACCAAAGCCGCTTCTATCCATCGGCGTCGGGCCAGCAGCCAGCCCAGCGAGACGCCCCAGAGCACAATCAGCCCCCACCAGTACAACCACAAATGCCTGAAGAACTTACCATAAGCGGCATAACTGAAGTAGTGTGGGAAATCGGCCAGCAACCGATCCCGGAATACGTTCATCTTGCCATCGTCATACCAATTGGGGAGGTAAAGCTGCTTGACAACCAAAATGGCCAACATCAGCAGGGCCAGCAATCCGGTACGCCAATGGCGCAGGGTCGGCATGGTATAAGTCAGGTAGACACCTATAAAAAAGAAAGGAATAAAAACCAGCGGATGATAAAAGACTAGGGCTATGGCGCAGGGCGCCAGTACGGCCCAATGCCAGGCCCGATCAAGCCCTGGCCTCCATCTGATGAAAGCCCATACCACCAGCAAAAAACCCAGCCCCTGCTGCAATTCGGAGGTACACCAGAAAAAGCCGTCGTATACCATAGCCGTATACAACAATACCAGCAACCAGCTCATGGGCTGGTCTTTAAAGCCGTAGGCAATCATCACAAAAAAGGCTAAGTACAACAAAGGGAAAGCCGCCGAGTATAGCTGGAGCACCGCGGGCAGGGAAGCGCCCAACTCCATACCGGCCAGCGGCAGCGCCTGCACTACAGCCGCTCCGAAGCGGTATACCTGCACCTGTACGCTGCCATCGCGCAGCATGAGCACGGTTTGGTAGGCTACGTCCAACCAAGTGGTTCGTTCCTGCCAGTAGCAGAGCGAAAGCCCCAGCAACGCCAGCATAACGGCCAGCCCCAGCCGCCGCCAAAAGCGGTCTTGTTTTCCCTGCGCAGTCATATACGGCAAAGATAGGCTTCGTGTCGGCAGGTTCCGTGTCTTATTTCCTGTTTTGTGCGACAATTTTTTTCTCCGCCTATAAAGTAAAAAACAATTATATTTGTTTGTGAAACAACAGCATGCCGGTGGATTAATCCGGCAAAACGGCAGTACCTGACAAATTTAAGGGGTAGCGTGCGTGATAAAAACGGGAAACAAAATACAACTCATCTGGCTGACGCTGGTCGTGTCGGCGTTGCCAATGCGGCTCTGCGGCCAACGGGCAGATATGGCCTTCAATCGCGTAAACTTGCCCGAACTGGCCCGTTTTTCGGTGCTGTATACCCTACAGGATGAACGCGGCTTCATCTGGTTGGGCGCCACCGACGGTGTGTACCGCTATGATGGCAATGGCGTAAAGGCCTTCCTGCCAGAGCCCAATAACCCCGAATCGCTATCGGCGCCTCATGCCAACATACTTTTTCTCGATTCGAGGGGCTATCTCTGGATTGGCACGCAGGCAGGCGGCCTCAACCGCCTTGACCGGCGTACGGGAAAAATACGCCGCTATCTTTATGCCAACAACGACCCCAACAGCCTTAGCAACAACAATATTTTCGATATCATTGAAGATTGCAACGGCAACATTTGGGTAGCCACCAACGGCGGCGGCGCTTGCGCCATCCGGCCGGAGGATCAGGAGCGAGGGTATTTCTATCGCTTTCGGTCTCAATCCAACAACCCCAATAGCCTGGGAAGCGATCTAATATGGGCGCTCAGCCTCGACGATGCAGGGCAACTCTGGCTGGGGGGCAGCAACCTCATGGTGGCGCAAGCCAATCAAACGCATCGGCTTTCCGAAACCCGCTTCATCATTCACCACCTGGGTGAAGAGAGCGGCAGTGGTATGATAACAACCCAAAGCATTTATTACCTCGTATCGGACGGAGAAGATGGGATGTGGGCAGCTTCGGGGGCGGGAAATCTCTATCGCTTTCGCCCCAACCCACCCCATGCCCGCTTTACCATCAGTAAAAAAATACCCGTCACCACCGGCAACGGCGCCGGAGGCAACATCAATTGGGTGGCCCGACACCCCAATGGCAGCATCTGGTTGGCCACTGACTTGGGCATCGATATATTAACCGATGAGAAAGTTGTACCGGGCTATCGGCACGACCCAGGCCGCGCCTCTTCGCTGCCGCCCGGCAGCATCAATATGATCAGCTTTGATCAATGGGGTACGCTATGGGTATCCACTTCTTCCGGGAAGTTGGCCACAGGTATCCCCAAGGCGCCTTTTCACTATTATTCCCACAAAAACTTCCCCGAGTTTTCAGGACAGTGGGTGAGGTCTATCCTGGAGGATAGTCAGGAACGGCTGTGGGTAGGCACCTGGAATACGGGCGGGCTGTTTCACATAGAACCCCATACCGGCCGCATCTTGAAGGCCTATAAGCATACCGACAAACGCCCCCATAATCTGTTAAGCAGCAATATCACGCGCATTTTTGAAGACAGCAAAGGGCGCCTCTGGCTGGCCTTATACAATGGGGGCCTGGCCCTCTTTGATGATAAAGCCGAAACGTTTACGCCCTATGGCCCCGACTTGGCCCAGGGCCGTAGCGCCCTGTTTGCCCAGTCGATCATCGAAAGTAAGGAGGGCTTCTTGTGGGTAGGCGCGGAAACGGGGCTCTATAAGTTTTATCCGGAAGGCAACCGCTGGCAAGGCTTCTTTGCCAACCCCGGCCAACCGGGTACACTGAGCGACAATCGGGTGCAGTCGAACGCCCTGCTCGAAGATCCCGACGGGGTGCTTTGGGCGGGCGTGTGGGAGGGCGGCCTGAACCGCTATGACCCCGCCACAGGCAAGTTTGAACACTGGCGCCACGACCCCAACAACCCCAACAGCCTTGGTAGCGACGGCGTCTTGGCCGTAGTGCGCGACGACCGCCAAACGCTCTGGATCGGCACCTTTGGAGGCGGCCTGAGCCGGGTAGTGCGCACCGACGCCGAAGGCCGCCCTGCGACCTTCAAAACCTACACCTCTCGCGATGGCTTAGTCAGCAATATCATCTATTCTATTGTACCCGATCAGCAGGGCTTTTTGTGGTTGGGCACCGATAAGGGCATTTGTCGGTTTGATCCCGTCAAGGAAATCTTTCAGGTTTTTGATGAAAGCAACGGGTTAGATGCCGAGGAATGCTACTTTGGCGCCTCTGCCACGCGCCGCCACGGCGCCATTGCGTTGGGCGGGGTGGGAGGCTTTCACTACTTTCACCCAGATAGCATTCAGGTCAATTATCAGCCTCCATCGGTGTATGTTACGGGAGTCAAAGTGTTTAACAAAGACTATCCGGGGCAGGAGGATATGCCTTACGTCCGGGAGATAAGACTGCCCCATACCGCCGACTTCTTTTCCATACAATTTGCGGCGCTCAACTACTTTCAGCCGGAGAAAAACCAGTTTGCCTATCGATTAGAGGGATTCGACCGCGACTGGGTGTACTGCGGCGCCGACAATAAGGCCACCTACACCAACCTCAATGCAGGCACGTATACCTTCAAGGTGAAGGCCGCCAACAACAATGGCATCTGGAATGAAACCGGAGCCGGCTTGCGCGTGATTATTGAGCCGGCGTTTTGGGAAACACGCGCTTTTATTGCATCCATAATTCTGGCTGTGTTTGTTTTCTTTTATCTCAGCGTATGGCGGGCTACCCGAAAAGAAGTAGAAGCCCGCAAAAATCTGGAAGAGATGGTCATTCACTCTACCCAAAAAATGACCATTACGGGTCAGAGCGTTAGGCCCTCTGCTTCCAGAGCCGACATTGCGCTGGCCCTGCGGGAAAGCGAAGCTTTCTTCAAGAGTATGTACGAAAGCGGCCCGCTGGGCATTCTTTCCATAGACAGCAGGGGGGAATTGCTGAGGGCCAATGAGCAGTTTTATAAACAAACGGGCCTCTCGCCTGGCGAAATCTTGCACCAGTCGGTCAAATCATTTGTCCACCCAGACGACTGGGCGGCAGTCAAACAGATTTTTGTGGATGCCATCGAACAGCAATTGCAGGTTATCCATTACGAACATCGGGTCAATAACAAAACCGACACCGTGAAATGGGCCAGCATTGTCGCTTCGCTCATTTACGACCAACAAGGACGGCACCTTTATTCCATTTGTATTGCTGCTGATATTACCGACACCAAACAAAAAACAGTACTCATTGAAGAGCTGGCGGCCCGGTTGAAAGATCAGAATGAAGAACTGGAGGCCAGAGTAGCCGCCCGGACGGCAGCCCTCACCCAGGCCAATACAGCGCTTTCGATCTCGAACGAAGAATTGGAGCGCTTTACTTACATCACCTCCCACGACATCAAGGAGCCCTTGCGCAATATTGCCAGTTTTGTTTCCCTCATCCGGCGCAAAATGGGCCCCCAACTCACCGATGATATGTTGTCGTACTTCTCTTATGTCGACACTTCCGTAAAACAGCTCTACACCCTTATTGAAGACCTGAGAACTTATACCTCCATTACCAAGGCAGGATATCTGCCCGAGCCGGTAGACCTTAGACTATTGGCGCAGGAAGTAATCCGGTCGCTGAACACCTTATTGGAAGAATGCGGGGGAGAGGCGATTATCGGAACTGAATTGCCGGTCATTCAGGCGGGTAAGGCACAATTGTTTGTCGTACTCAAAAATTTAGTGGAAAACGGGCTAAAGTATAACCACAGCGGAAAACCCTCCGTACGCATCAGCGCCGCCTGCAACGACGAAGGTTGCCAACTTATCGTGCAGGACAACGGTATAGGTATAGCGCCCGAGTTTCAAAAAACGATTTTTGACATGTTCCGTCGGCTGCATACCCGGGCGGAAATACCCGGATCGGGTATGGGCCTTGCCATTGTGCAAAAAATAGCCCTGCAGCAAGGCTGGCAAATACGCTTAGAGAGCCAACCCGGAGCAGGCAGTTCATTCATACTGAGTATTTCGGGTGTGAAACCCTGTTTATCCGCAGATATGCTGTTGGAAAATCAAGAGGAGAGATACAGTTCTTCAAGCTGAAATGTATAAATCCTGACCTGGAAAACTATATTTCGAAGGAAGCAAAATTTTTCTTTCCAAAAATTTGCGTCGCCAAATAACGACACGTATATTTGTCGCCAAATAACGACGCAATGAATCTTCGCAGAGACGTCTTTCAAGCCATCGCCGACCCCACCCGGCGCGCCATCCTGCTGATGCTGGCCGCACAACCTATGACCGCAGGCGCCATAGCGGCTTCTTTTGATTCTGCCCGATCAACTGTGTCTAAGCACATCCACATCCTTGCCGAATGCGAGCTTCTCCACCAAGACCAGCAAGGCAGGGAAATTTATTATCATTTGAACCCAACCAGAATGAAAGAAGTAGTAGACTTTATCGAACCTTTCCGCCTGATGTGGGAAGAGCGCTTCAACAAGCTGGAGGCTCTTATGAAAACCCATCTTTGAGCATGGAACATAAAACCGCCATCCAAACCGAAGCAGACAAACAAGACCTGCTCATTACCCGTAGCTTCGAGCTGCCGGTAGCCCTGCTGTTCAAAGCCTATACTGAGCCCGATCTCGTAGCGCAATGGATGGGTACAAAGGTGCTAAAATTGGAATGCCGACGCCACGGCGCCTACCAGTTTGAAACCACCGACCCCAAAGGCAACAAATACGGGTTCAGCGGCACAATCCATGAATTTGTGCCCAATGAAAAAATTACACGCACCTTCGAAATGGAAAACACGCCCTTCCCGGTACAATTGGAGTTTTTAGAATTCAAATCAACCGGCGAACTCAGCAGCCTGTTCACCATGCACATTGTATATAAGTCGGTAGAACATAAAAATCAAATGCTTGCGCTGCCCTTCGCACAAGGCATCAACATGGCGCATAACCGGCTGCAATCCGTCGTTCAATCTTTACATCCAAACCGCTAAATAAAATTCGATGACCACCAACGCTGAACTATACTTCTCCGAAGGTTGCGGCCGCTGTTCCTTAGGCGGTACCCCAGCCTGCAAAGTGCATGCCTGGCAACAGTTGCTGCTTGCCCTCAGAAGAATTGTACTCGAATGCGGCCTCGACGAGGAATGCAAATGGGGCATGCCCTGCTATACCTTTCAGGGCAAGAACATCCTTATGATCTCCGCCTTCAAAGACAACAGCACCATCAGCTTTTTCAAAGGCGCGCTGCTGCACGACGAGTACGGCCTGCTGACCACCGCCGGCGAAAACTCGCACATCGCCCGGCTGCTCCGATTTACCCGCCTCGACGAAATCCTCAGCCAGGAAGAACAGATCAAAACCTACATCTACCAGGCCGTCGAAGTGGAAAAAGCAGGCCTGAAAGTACCCAAAGGCAGCGCCCCCGACATCCCGGACGAACTGGCGCGCAAATTTGAAGAAGTCCCGGAATTTCACCAAGCCTTCGAAGCCCTCACCCCCGGCCGCCAAAGGGGCTATCTGCTATACTTCGCAGCCGCCAAACAATCGGCCACCCGCACTACCCGCATCGAGAAGTATATGCCGCAGATATTTGCAGGGAAGGGTATGCAGGACTAAAACCCTTAATGAACCCCAAGGCGCTTGTGCCGATAAACAGAAATGCTTAGCTTTGTAGCAAGCCTTAGCAATAATCATTAACCATCCTGATCGAGAAGACCTCCTTGAAGAATTGGGAATGTTAACCCTGCTACTGGAGTTTCACCTCAAGAACAAGCAATATATTGCAATGACGGCGAATGAGTTTGAGGCTTACGTTAATGCAATACTTGATCGCATGAATGAAATTCATGCCTTACTAAAAACCAATCAATAATAAAATGAAAAAATATAACAATATCTATAATTTAGTCAACCGACTCACGGATGACCCGGGCTTCAGGGCATTTTTTACAGCCTACCTGATCGCCGAAACAGAAGCCGAGCGTGAAATACTAAGCGATCGTTTTTGGCGGGAAGTTGACTTGCAAAATTTAGCCGATCAGCAACTCATACGCGCAGAATTTACGCGTTGTTTTCTTAAGCTCCCTGGGCTTGTCGCTGATTTGTACGCGCGAGCCGCCGCCAACACCGCAACCGCCGCATAAGGCCGCTATCTTTTACCATAAGACTTAATCCGTTTAATGAACGCTACACCATCCAACAGCCGCCAATTGGTACAACAATACTACGACTACTTCAACCAGCAAAACTGGGAAGGTATGCTCAGCCTGCTCAGCAACGATGTCGTCCATGAAGTCAATCAGGGCGGCGTCCGCACAGGCATAGCCCTGTACCGCGAATTCCTCGCCCACATGGATGCCTGTTATCAGGAAACCCTCTCGGATATGGTCATTATGACCGACGAAAGCGGCGCCCGCATCGCCTGCGAGTTTGTCGTAAACGGCGTCTACAAAAGCACCGACGGCGGCCTGCCCGAAGCCGCCGGCCAAACTTATACCTTGCCCGCAGGAGCCTTCCTCACCATTGCCGAAGGCAAAATATCCCGCGTAACGACTTACTATAATCTGGCCCTCTGGCTCAAATTGGTGGGCGCTTAGCGCTTACCGTTCTCCGAGCCCGGAGAAGGCATTTTTTTTGGGGGCCCCGCCGCATAGCGTCTACCTACGCGTAGCATCCTGCGCGGCGCCGCCACGCCCTCGTGTTACTCGGTCGGGTAAACGTGCTCCGCCCCGCCCTCGTTGCACTCGGTCGGGTAAATATTATGCCCGCCCAGCCTGCGGCCCTTAAAGGCCGCAGGCTGGGCGGGCATACCGCCACGTCCGCCGTCGCTTCGCTAGTCGGCTACCACGCCCTCGCGCTGCTCGGTCGGGTAAAAATCTTCGCTGCGCTCTTCCGGGTACCGCCACGCCCTCGTTGCACTCGGTCGGGTAAACGTCTTCGTGCCTCAGCCGGGTAAAAACTGCGCCCCCTGGTCCGACATCGGCTATTGAAAGATAATTAACATCAATAATAGTGCTGGTTACAATCCCAGAGACCTCCTATAACCCTGTTTTCACGATACCCTCCGCACCCTTCTCCATATTTATAGTTCTCCAAGCCAAGATTTGTGAATCTATACTTGCTCTTTTTTCGTCTGGCGGCGTTAAAAAGCCTCGCCATAGCTTAGGCTATGTCTACGTTTTTTGCTTAGCCAGCCGAAAAAATAGCGGCGTCCATTTTTCACTCATCCTGACTTGGAGAACTATACCAACCGCATTCCTTGCCCGGCCCACCGGGTGAAGCGGTATGGGGGGCAGCGGCAGTAAGTTGGCGCCCCGTCTGCGGAAGCAAGTAGATGACATTAGGAGTAGCCCCCCATAATAGCGGAACACGGGGCGCCGCCTGCGCTGCCGGCAATTGGCTCATCAGCGGATAAGGCTATGGCAGCGCAGGCGGCGGGGCCCCAAAAAAAATACCCCCACCCGATGGGCAGGGGCATTTTTACCTGAAGAAGCCAGATTTTTTATTTCCCTTCTTCGCGTTCCACTTTGGCGTCTTCGGCGCCTTTGAGGTAGCTGGGCAGGCTGAGGCCGGCCATATTGAAGAGGTCGTTGAGGGGCGGTACCGTTTTCATCATCCCCGACACAAAATTGGCGGTGGAGTTGGCGCCATTGTCGCCGGCGCCCGAGTCCCATACCGTAATCTTGTCGATCTTGATGTTTTTGACGGCTTCGACCTGGGTTTTTACCAGCTCGGGCAGCTTTTCGATGAGCAACAGTTGGAAGGCCTTGGTGGGATCGCCGCCTGCGGCGTTCACCACATCGCGGTAGCCTTCGGCCTGCTTGGTGAGGATTTCGTAAAGACCCTTGGCTTCGGCTTCCATGCGGGCATAGATGGCGTCGGCTTCGCCTTTGGCTTGCAGGCGGATGCGCTCGGCATCGGCTTCGGCCTCGATGATGGCGCGCTGACGGGCCACTTCGGCGGGGATGATGATGTTGGCGTTCTGGGTTGAGCGCTCGCGCTCGGCGCGGGCGGTTTCAGCTTTTTGCTCGGCTAAATAGGCCTCTTCGAGGGCCTTGGCCTGTTGTACTTTTTCCGAAGCCAAGGCGATGCGCAGGGCTTCGGCTTCCTTTTCGCGGCGCTGGGCCTCCGACTGGGCGATGGAGATGCGGGCTTCGTTTTCGCCGTTGATGGCCACGGCGTTGGCTTCGGAGGTGGCCACGCGGGTATCGCGCTCGGCCTCGGCCTTACCGATGCTTTCGTCTTTGGCGGCGAGGGCGATGCTGATCTCGCGGTCTTTGTTGGTATTGGCAATTTTGACGTCTCGGTCGCGGTGGGTTTCCGCAATTTGCACATCGCGCTCGCGGTCGGCGAGGGCTTTACCGGTTTCACCGATCTTTTCCTGCTCGGCCACCGAAATTTTAGCCTCGTTGATGGCTTTGGCGGCGGCCTCTTTGCCCAGGGCGGCGATGTAGCCCGACTCGTCCTTGATGTCGGTAACGTTGACGTTGATGAGTTTGAGGCCGATCTTCTTCAGCTCGGTATCGACGTTTTTGGAGATGTTCTCCAAAAATTTGTCGCGATCGGAGTTGATTTCCTCAATGGTCATGGTAGCGATGACGAGGCGCAACTGCCCAAACAGGATGTCTTTTGCCAGTTCCTGAATTTGCTCAGGGGTGAGGCCCAACAGGCGCTCGGCGGCATTGTTCATGCTGTCGGCCTCCGTAGAGATGGCAATGGTAAATCGGCAGGGCACATCCACGCGGATGTTCTGGCGGCTGAGGGCGTTGGTGAGATTGGCCTCAATGGAAATGGGTTTGAGGTCGAGGTAGGCGAAGTCCTGAATGACAGGCCAGATGAAGGCTGCTCCGCCGTGGATGCATCGGGCGGAAGCGCCGCCGGTGCGGCCGTAGATAACGAGAATCTTGTCGGAAGGACAGCGCTTGTAGCGCGAAATGAGCGCGGCTACCGTGACGGTAAATACCACCGCCACAACGACAATAATGATAATGGGCGCCATAGTTATAAATGGTTTGGATTTACAATTTTTCTACCAGCAGAAATTCGTTGGCTTCGAGGGCTACTACCTTCACCTTGGCGCCCGACTCAATGCGGGCCTCCTGGTTGGTGGCGGCAGGCAGTTCGTGTACCGAGCCTTTTACGCTTACGAGCACCTTGCCCGTACCTTGGCGCAGGCCGGGTATGGGCAGGTATACCTCGGCTGTTTTGCCGACTGCGTCGGTCATCCGAAAGGAGTTGTCTTCGGCTAAGCGGTTGAGCTGGCGCACGAGTACAAAAAACAGGCCTACCATAAGGGCGCCCATTTGCAGACACACCAGCAATAGCAGCCAGGTATTGGAGATAAGCCCGTAGAAAGAGATGCCGCTCCAGCTAAAACCCAGCAGAAAATTGATGAGATTGCGCAGGGTAAACCACTGAAAGCCGCCATCATGGCCGCCGCCGTCGTGGTGGTGGCCGCCGCCGCTGAAGTCGGCGCCATCATGAGTATCGGCCCCCACAAAGGTCATAATAGATTGAATGACAAAGACAAGGCTGGTAGGGAGCGCGATATACCAGAAAGTTCTTAACAGGGGGTCTAATGTTTCTAAGAAGTCCATACGAGCGTTTTTTGTTTTGGCCGACAGTTTGGGCGCGGCACAAAACAAATATAGGCTTCTTTGGGGAGCGGCGCAACAACAACAAGCGCTAAATTCGATAAATCAGGGGGCAAAGACGACCAAGGGGTTTAATTCCCCCCATCCTTCCGCTTAAAATCGCCCCGCTTCCAGGCGTCGAAGAATTGTTTCCAGGCCACCGGACTGAAGATGTTCATGGGCGGGCGCTGGCCGATGTAGTAATACTGGTTGGTTTGCCGACGGAGGTAGTAGTTGGCGTTTTCGCGGCCGTCGCGGGTTACTTCCGAGCGCATGCGCTGGAGGGCCTCTTCGGCCACATTTTCGGCGGCCATTTCCTGAAGCTCGGGGGTGACGTCCATGGCTAAAAATTCGAGGCGAAAGTGCTCGCGACTGGGCCAGGGAAATACGACGGTTTCGGGCAGGTTGATGACGTCGCGGGTCATGAGCTGCACGATGGAATACCGGCTGTCGGTGAGGGTATCGGGTATTTGAAAGCGAACAGACTGGTAGCCTATGGCTGAGAACTCGATGACATCGCCGAGCTCGACGACTAAGGAGAAAAAGCCGTCGAAATCGGAGTAGGTACCCCTGTTTTTATCCACTACTAAGATGTTGACGTAGGGCACGGGTACGAGCTGCTCATTGGCGCCGTCGAGCACCATGCCCGACAATTGTATCAACCTGGGTTCGTTATTCGTCTGAGCCCACAGGCCGCCTAGGCCGGCTAAAAGAAGCAGGGCGACGATCAGCGTTTTTTTAGGCATGTTTACCATAGTCTGCGAAATTGTCGGGTGGAGCGCCGCATGGGCGCCCCACTTATGTAAGACCTTTCCGAACGCCAAATGGTTTGACGTGCCGGCTTAATGGCCGTTTTTTTTCTTCTTCGGGGCTTCTGCTTCCAGAGCCATGTCCACCACCTCTTTCATGCGGTTTATGTAGATGATGTTCAGTCCTTTGATGTATTCGGCGCTGATTTCGGCCACATGTTTGCGGTTTTCTTCGCACAGCATGATGGTTTTCATACCGGCGCGTTTGGCGGCCAAAATCTTCTCTTTGATGCCGCCCACGGGCAGCACTTTGCCGCGCAGGGTAATTTCGCCGGTCATGGCCAAGTGGGGTTTCACCTTGCGGCCGGTAAAGACGCTGGTGAGAGCCGTAAGCATGGTAACGCCTGCCGAAGGGCCGTCTTTTGGTATGGCGCCCTCGGGTACGTGCAGGTGGATGTCGCGCTGATCGAAGAGGCTATCGTCTATGCCCAGCATATCGGCATTGGCCTTGATGAAGCTCAGGGCTGTGGTGGCCGATTCTTTCATCACGTCGCCGAGGTTACCGGTGAGCGTAAGGCGGCCGGCGCCCTTGCTAAGGCTGGCTTCTATAAAAAGAATTTCGCCGCCTACCGAGGTCCAGGCTAAGCCGATGGCTACGCCGGGCGCCTCTGCGGGTTGGGCCGCATCGGAACCATACCGGGCAATGCCGAGTATATTGTGCAGTTGTTCGACTTTAATGTTGGGGTCGAAAGCTTCTCCCATAGCCACCTTCTTGGCTACGTGTCGCATGACGGCAGCCAATTGGCGTTCCAGAGCGCGCACCCCCGACTCTCGGGTATAGCTGTGGATGATGGCAGCCAGTACTTTATTGCTCAGCTTGACGTGGGCCGCCTCTAAGCCGTGTTCTTTGCGTTGCTTGGCGACGAGGTGCCGTTTGGCAATTTCGATCTTTTCTTCCAGCGAGTAACCGCTCAGGTCGATGATCTCCATGCGGTCGAGCAGCGGCTGCTGTATGGTGCTCAGGGAGTTGGCCGTAGCGATGAACAATACCTTGGATAGGTCGTACTCCTGCTCTACGTAGTTGTCGTAAAAGCTGTTGTTTTGCTCAGGATCCAACACTTCGAGCAGGGCTGAAGAGGGGTCGCCCCGAAAGTCGCGGCCCACCTTATCGATTTCGTCGAGGATGAAGACCGGGTTGGAGGCGCCGGCTTTTTTGATCGACTGCATGATGCGCCCCGGCATAGCTCCAATATACGTTTTGCGGTGACCCCGTATTTCGCCTTCATCATGAACGCCGCCCAGCGACATGCGGATGAATTTGCGCTTCAGCGCACGGGCTATGGATTTGCCCAGCGAGGTCTTACCTACGCCCGGAGGGCCTACTAAGCACAGTATGGGCGCCTTCATATCGCCTTTGAGCTTGAGCACCGCTAAATGTTCGAGGATGCGCTCTTTGATTTTTTCGAGGCCGTAATGGTCTTTATCGAGCACATCCTGTACCCGCTTGAGGTTAAAATCGTCCTGGGTGAGTTCGTTCCAGGGCAAATCGAGCAGGAACTCCAGGTAGTTGAACTGGATGTGAAACTCCGGCGCCTGGGGATTCATCCGGCGCAGGCGCAGCAGCTCGCGGTCGAAAGCTTCGGCAGTGGCTTTGGGCCAGGGCTTAGTTTCGGCACGTTGAGCCAGTTTATTGAGGTCGTCTTCGTGGGAGCCTTGCCCCAGTTCCTCCTGTATGGTGCGGAGTTGCTGGTTGAGAATGTAGTCGCGCTGTTGCTTTTCCATATCGCCGCGCACCTTGGTTTCGATCTGATCCCGGATTTCCAGGATGCGCAGTTCGTTGTTGAGCTCTAAGAGTACGCGGTTGGCCTTTTCGCTGAGGTCGTCAATCTCAAGTATACTTTGCTTGACGTTCATCTCGGCATTGAGGTTGGAGGAGATGAAGTTGAGCAGGAAGCCGGGGTTGTGGATGTTGCGCAACACAACGGCCGCTTCTCCGGGTATATTGGGCGACAGCTCGATGATCTGGCGGGCCTGATCGTGGATGGTAGCGATGAGGGCGTCAAACTCCAACTTATTGCGGGGCGCCACGTATTCCAGCGCCTCTATGTGGCCCTCCATGAAAGGGTGGCTGTTGGTAACCCCTACAATACGGCAACGACGGCGGCCCTGAAGTATGGCCGTGATGGTTCCGTCGGGCATACGCAGCAGCTTGAGGATGCGGGCTATGGCGCCAACATTATAGAGGTCGGCCGCTTCGGGCTCTTCTACATTGCTGTCGCGCTGGGCTACTACGGCCACTAACCGGTTGGTTTCGTAGGCCCTGTTGATGGCTTTTATGGAGCGATCCCGGCCCACCGTAATGGGCACGACGATATTGGGAAACAACACCGTGTTTTTCAATGCGAGTATGGGAAGTACCTCCGGGTATACCTCTTCAGGACTGGCTTCCTCTTCATCCTCTATCGGGATCATGGGCAAGAAGTCGGCTTCGTCTTCAAAACCTCGGTGCGCAAAAAAATCTTCAAACATAGAACTGATGGTCGTTTGGGCTGACACTTGGCGCGCGTTTGTGACGTTGTTATGCGGGCTTGCAGGCACAAAGTCGCCAGAATGGCAGCAGAAGGGGCGTATTACCCCGTATGAAGCCAAGGCAAAACTTATGCCACAGGCTAAGAGGGCAAAGTTACAACCTTTTCCGGCCATAGCGTCATACAGGACGGCAAAAAAACGACAAAAGGGCAGAAAAGCGTTGGTTTTGTGGTATCTTTGCCCACTACAAAGCAAATCATGCCGCACCCCCTCTCCATCCTCATCACAACGCATAACGAGGCCGATCATCTACCTGCGCTATTGGCCGGTATAGCCGGCTGGAGCGACGATGTGCTTGTAGTGGACTCTTTCAGTACCGACGCCACGCCCGATCTGGCCCGTAAGGGCGGCGCACGGGTATTACAGCGCGCTTATGCGGGGCCGGCCGACCAAAAAAACTGGGCTATCCCCCAATTGAAATACGAATGGGCCCTCATCCTCGACGCCGACGAGCGGGTAAGCCCCGAGCTGCGGGCCGAAATTGACGCCCTTCCCGCCGACGCGCCCATCGACGCCTACTGGATACCGCGCCGCAACTACTTCATGGGCCGCGAGGTGCGCTTCAGCGGCTGGCAAGGCGATGCGGTAGTGCGCCTCATTCGCCGCGACCGCTGCCGCTACGATGGCAAGCAGGTGCACGAGGAGATCGATACCGCCAACCTGCGCATAGCGCGGCTGCGACATCCCATCGCCCATTACACCTTCCGCAGCGCCGCGCACTTTTTAGCCAAGATGGAGCGCTATGCGCGCTGGTCGGCCCAGGATCATGCCGGGCGCACCCCCAAGGTGGGGTTTTATCACTTAGCCGTTAAGCCGGCCTTTCGCTTTTTTAAGCACTACGTCCTCCAGCAGGGCTTTCGAGATGGCAAGGTGGGTTTTGTCATCAGCGCCATTATGGCCTGGGGCGTATTTTTGCGGTACCTCAACCTGCTGGAGGCGCGCCGGAGCAACCGCCCCGCCCCGCAGAACAACGGATAAACCAAACCAAACCATGAAAGTAGAACACATAGGCATTGCCGTGCGCGATCTGGCTTCGGCCAACGATCTTTTTGCCCGACTGTTGGGCGCTGCGCCCTACAAAGAGGAATCGGTAGCCTCCGAGCATGTAACCACCAGTTTTTTCATGGCGGGCACAGCTAAAGTAGAGTTGCTGGAAGCCACCTCACCGGATAGCGCCATCGCCAAATACATCGAAAAGCGGGGCGAAGGCATTCACCATATTGCCTTTGAGGTTGATGATATTTACGCCGAGATGGAGCGGCTGCGGGCTGATGGTTTTCAGTTGCTCAACGAAGCCCCAAAACAAGGCGCCGACAACAAGCTCGTGTGCTTTGTACACCCCAAAACGGCCAATGGCGTATTGGTGGAGCTTTGCCAAACCATCCGTTAGTTGAGCCGGTATATGCGCCAGAAGGGCGTGCGATCGAGCCAGCCATTGAAATTGAACAAGCGAATCCAGTCGGGAAAGCTGGCAAATACGCGCTCGTAGCGGCCGTCGAGTTCGCGGGCCAAACGGGGGTTGGAGGTCATCAGCAGTTGCGGCCCCGCAACGCCTGCCGGAATGGCCTCGGGGGCCGCTATCTCCTTTAGCACAAGGCCAGGCCGCCGGTAATACCAGGCGTTGGCAAAGGTGGCATTGGCCTCGCCTTCGATGAGGTAAAGCGTAGCCGGCTCGGGCTGATGGCGGTAGAGGTAGCGGTGTACGGCATGCTGATCGTCGGGGGCTTTGAGGCAGACGACGGCTAAAGCGGCGAGGTTTACATACCAAAAGGCGCGGCTCAGGCGGCGACCCCACAAGCCGTTGATCCAGGCGATGAAGCCGGGGCGGCGGCGAGCCCACAACTCCAGGCCATAGATGGCAAATACCGGCGCAAAGGCAACGATCGGAAACAAAAACCGCCCCTCTTTATGCCCAATGAGGCTATGGACGACCAAAAAAGGCAAGGTGGCCCATACCATGGGGTTGCGGGCTTCGTAGCGATTTACGAGCGCCCACCCCGAAAGGTACACCAGACTGAAAGGCGGAATAAGCGCTACGAACACAGCCCCGAAGTAATACCACCAGGGCGATACGCCGTATTCGGCGGCCTTGCCTTCAATGAGGTTTTGCTCAAAATAGCGCCAGGCCGTAAACGTCCACTCGCCATAATACCAGCGATCGACGGCTACGCCTATGGCTACAGTTGCCAGCCCGGCCAACGCCGTGACGGCCAGCTTGCCGGGGGCGTCGCGGCGCGCCAGCGCCAGCCACAACCCCAGTCCGGCTATCAAAAAAGCCGCCTGATAGCGGAACACAAATGAAAGCCCCAGCAACAAACCCGCTGCCGCATAGCGACCCGCCCGGCCTTCGGCCGTGGAGAGCAGGGTGCAGTAGCCCAGCAAAAAAAAGAGCCCCGACCAGTTTTCCGAGGAGTAGCGCACATGCACAAATACGCCCAGCCAACACAGTAACACCAGAGGCGCCAGCCATTGGCGCAGCGGCTGATGGTTGATCTCGGGCTCGTACAGCCGCACCAATTGCCAGCCCGCCCACAGGGCTAAGCCCCCCGATACAAAGCGCAAAAAGGTGACGATGGCAAAGGGATCGGCCAATCCTATGACGTCCAGCAATTGCCACAGCCCTATTACGATGGCGGGCTGAAGGCTGGGCCGGATGCGGGCGGCATGCTCCCAGGGCAGCGCCTCGGCGGGCGTGAGCCCCAGGCGGTAGCCTGCAAACTCAAGTAGCTGAAAATGCTCGTCGAAGCTGAAATAGCCCCCCGAGAACCAGGCCGCCAGCGCATAGACCGCTATGCTCCATTTTAGCCATTGATTGCTGCGCTCCGGTATTGCCATGATGCGGGTGTTGTGCGTACGGGACAAAAGTAGAAAGTTCTAAGTACCTTACAGCGTTTTGTTTAATCGTAGGTTAAACGCTCGCCGCTTTCCTTATCTTTACCGCGAGCCCGAAGAAAAAATGAAGGGATGCACAGGGCTCATTGACGAAGAAATATAAGGCCTATGGAACTCGAAGCTTTGCGCGCCGAACTGCGCACTCAATTACTCGTTGAGCTGCTGCCGGCTCTGGAACTGCTGGCCCGGCAGGCTGCGCCTTCGGGGGAGGCCTCTACGGAGGTCATTTTGCTAAAAGCCCGCCTTGAGCAGCTCAATCGCGACCGCGGGCGCGGGCTGCTGAGCTACGAAGAATACGACCGACTCAATAACCGGCTGCGCGCCGACTTCCTCGACCTGGTCAATCGGCTTACGGCCAAAGACCTGCTGCCTGCCGATGCGCCTGCCGACGCGCCCAGGGCCGAAGGCGCGCTGTTGCACCAGATACCGCCCCGTATGCAAACGGGCCAAGAAGTGCGCTGTCGGGTGCGCTTGGCTTACGATGAAGACGACATAAGCCAGGGCATCGATACCTCCCTGCCTACCGAAATCCAGCCGCTGCGCGTAGATCGTATCATGCAGGTGCGCCTATTCGACGCCTCCGCCGAGCCGGCCTTTGCCATTCGCACCCTCTCCCGTGAGAAACAGGGCTTGGCCGACGACGCCTATGCCGAGTGGCTCTTCTTTGTGAAGCCTCTGCGCACAGGCCGGCACCCCCTGCTGCTGCTGGTGGCGGTGGTGGAAAAAGTAGATGGGGAGGAGGTGGTGCGCGAAATTGTGCTGGAAGAAATTGTAGAGGTGGCCGCTGAAGAGCAGCCGGCGGCGCTTGGAGAAGACGCCTGGACGCCGGCGGGCATTCGCTTAGGCGCGGTACGAGCTGCGAGCGCTACGGGCAGTAGCGCCGCCCCCGCCAAGGCGCCTCAGATGCCGCCCGCCCCTGCGCCTGCATCCCCTTCAATGCCGGCCCCGAGGCTTGAGCCCGCCGTTGAAGTGATTACGGAATATCTGGATACTCCCCCCAAAAGCGCCCCGCCCCGCGCCGGCTGCTTAGGCGTAGCGGCCGCAGGCATTGCCGCCGCATTATGGGTTTTAATGGCGCTTGCCTCCTGAGTTTTAGCGCAGGAGATCGAGGTTGTCGCCCACGCCGCTGCGGAGCCGCGTGAGGGGGTGAAGCGGTATGGCCTGCCCCTGAGGGAGGGTTCTACCCGACCGGGGGGGCGGGCCATAATAGCGGAACACCCGACCCCCTGCGCCGGGGTGTGCGCAAACGCGCCCTCGGGCGCAGGCAGGCGTATGGGCGCAGGGGGGCACGCCCTAACCAAAGCGCAACGGCTGGGGCCTATGGGCGGGGTTATTTGACGAGCTGGAGCAATTGGGGCATATAGAGCTGAACCAGTACGTAGGCGGCCAGGAGCAGGAAGAGGATGATGCCAAAGAGCAGCATATTGGAGCGGAACACCTGCTGCTGCCGGAAGCGGGCATCGCCGCCGCCTTTGCCGCGCCTGAACTCGGAAGAGATGCGGGCTTTGGCGCCGGCGGAGCCGCCTTTGCGGCGCTCGTCGGCCTGGCGGCGGCGCTCGTCGAATTCTTCTTTTTTGGGGTCCCAGTGGCGGGGTTTGTAGCTGAACTGCTGGTTTTTGGGTACCCGGAATATTTTGAGGAATGCCATGCTGCGATGCGTTGATTCGATGAATAAGATGCCCCGCGGGCGTCTTTTGGCGGGCGGCGCTTAGCGGATCATCTTGAGGAAGGTGCCCACAAACCAGTTGGAGTCCGACTTTACCAGGGTATCGAGGGTGGCGTCGGCTTTGCTGCTGAAGAGCTTGATGTCGCGGATGACGGCTACGAAGGCCTCGGCGGCGGCGTCCTTGTCTTCTACATTGGAGAGGTCGTCGAGCACCCTCAGCATGGGCTCCAGCTCGCGCTTTTTGCGCTGCACGATGATGTTCTTGACGACCTCCCACATATCCTTTTCGGCTACAAAAAACTCTTTGCGTTCGCCGGGTTTCAGCTCGCGGTACACCAGTTTCCAGTCGATGAGCGCCCGGAGGTTCATGTTGGCGTTGCCTCGGGATATTTTCAGCTCGGCCATAATTTCGTCGGCGCTAAGCGCTTCGGGAGCAATGAGCAGAAGGGCGTGAATTTGCGCCATCGTGCGGTTGATGCCCCAACTGCTGCCCAGCGCTCCCCAGGATTGGATGAATTTTTCCTTGCCTTCTGCTAACGTCATATTTGCTTTGTTTACAGTAGTTTCAAAAAGAATTGAATAAACTATAAATCAATCATGGCCCAAAAGGTTCAATGGCCGGGCGTCAGGATTGTACAAAAGGCGGCTTGACAACCCGAGCGGGCACTTTTTTGCGGCCCATATCGATCATAACGATGCTGCCGGGCTCACTGAGGGCGGTAGGCACGTATCCCATGGCGATGGGATAGTCGAGGGAGGGCGAAAGGGTGCCGGAGGTGACTTTTCCGATGAGCTCGCCGGCTTCATTTTCGATGGGATAATCGTGTCGGGGTACGCGGCGGTCGTCGCATACCAAGCCTACGAGTCGGCGGCTGAGGCCTGCAGCTTTGCGGTCGAGGATGTGGGATTTGCCCACGAATTCGCCCTTATTGAGCTTGGTGATCCATCCTAAGCCGGCTTCGAGGGGGCTGGTGGCATCGTCGATGTCGTTGCCGTAGAGGCAGTAGCCCATTTCGAGGCGCAGGGTATCGCGGGCGCCCAAGCCCACGGGCTGGAGGCCGTATTCGCGGCCGGCTTCGAGGATGAGGCCCCACATAGCGGCTATGGCTTCGTTTTCGGCGTAGATTTCCACGCCTCCGGCGCCGGTATAGCCTGTGGCGGATACGAGCACATTGTCGAAACCGGCAAACCGCCCCTTTTGGAAGGTGTAGTAGCCCATTTGATCGAGGGCGATGTCGGTGAGGGGTTGTAGTATTTGCAGGGCCAAGGGGCCTTGTACGGCCAGCAGGCCGGTGCGCTCGGAGATGTCGATGAGACGGCAGTCGAAGTTGGCCTTATGACTTTCGAGCCAGTTCCAGTCTTTTTCCATGTTGGCGGCGTTGACCACCAGCATAAAAGCCTGTTCGCCTTCGGCGCAGTAGTCTTCGGGCAGCCGGTATACCAGCAGGTCGTCTACGATGCCGCCCTGGTTGTTGGGCAGGCAGGAGTATTGGGCCTGGCCTATGCTGAGGCGGCCGGCGTCGTTGGAGGTCACATACTGTACAAAGTCGAGGGCCTGCGCGCCTCGCACGATGAACTCGCCCATGTGGGATACGTCGAACATGCCTGCGCGCCGGCGCACGGCCTGGTGTTCTTCTTTGATCCCGGCATAGGAGATGGGCATATTGTAACCGGCAAATTCGGCCATTTTGGCGCCCAGCGCCAGGTGTTGGTCTGTTAGCGGCGTATTTTTCATGGGTAGCTATTTGGTTTTACTCCGGGCAGTTGGTTGATGCCGGTATGATTTACTGAATGGTTATTTTTTCGATGGTATCGCCCACTTGTATGCGGTGAACCACATCCATGCCGGCAGCTACGCGCCCGAAGGCCGTATAGCGGCCGTCGAGGTGGGGCGTAGGCGAGTGGGTGATGAAGAACTGCACCCCTTCGGTGTCTTTGCCGGCCGAGGCCATACCTACTATGCCGGGCTGGTGGTAGTAGGTATTGGGCAGTTCGGATCGGATGCTGAAGTCGAGGCTGCCATAGCCGTCGCCCCGGGGGCATCCGCCCTGTATGACGAAGTTGGAGACCACCCGATGGAAGTTTTTGCCGTTGAAGTAGCCTTTGTTGGCCTGCTCGATGAAGCTGATGACGGTAGCGGGCGTGAGGTCGGGCCAGAGTTCGATTACGATTTCGCCCTTGCTGGTGACGATGCGGGCTTTGGGCAGGGCGTCGAAGCCTTTGAGCGCCGCCCAGTTGGGGGCGTGGCTATAGGGTACGTCGGCGGGCTTGAAGTCGTTGGGTTTGCCTTTCAGGAAGGCAATGGTCTTGCCGAGGTCGTTGTAGGCTTCTACATCGCGGGGGAGTTTTAATTTTTTGAGGGCTGCCTCCAGCCCGTCGAGGCTGTCGATGATGGAGGCGTATTTGCGGGGCGCAAAGCGCAGCGTATTGGCGGCCGGCGAGATCATGCCTACGTCGCCGGTAGCGATGGCCTCCTGCAAGTAGATGGCCAGCTCTTTGGAAGTTCGGCGGGCGTTGGAGGAGAAGGTTTTGTCGAATTTGGAGCTTTCGTTGATGTAAGCTAAAGCCTCTACGCTAGCCGAGCGCACAAAGGGGCTCTGGGCTGCAAAGCCCTCGCGGTGGATGAAGCGATAGTTCCAGCCAAACTCGGCCAAGGCCATCAGCGCGGCCGCTTTTTCGGCGGGGTTAGCGGCAGCCAGATAGCGCTTGCGCAGCTCGCTGTTGATGGCGTCGCGGTAGTCGGCAAAGTACGAAGCCAAGTGTTTGTTGGCGGCCCGGTAGAGGTCGAGCTGCACCAAGGCGGGCAGCGAATCTTTGGCAAAGCGCCAGTAGAGGGTGGCGTCGGCCGGCAGGCCATTTTCGACGAAGTAGGCGGCGGCGCGGCGGGCGATGTGCAGGTTGGCGTCGCGCAGGCCCAGCAGGGCCGTTTCGCGGCATTGCTCGTAGGGGAAGTTGGAGAAAGCCCTCAGGATGTTGACCTTCACGCGGTAGTCGCTTTCGCGGCCATACTGCCCTACCAAGCTGGCTAAGGCGGCGCTCACCTTGGTTTTGCCCAAGGCTACCGCCAAGGCCATGCGGAGGTCAGGATTGGGCTCGCGCTCAAAGGCGGCGGCCAGTGCGGCAGTCTCTGTGGAGTCGATGGGCTGATTGACGCGCGCTAAGTAGCTGGCGGCGGCAAGGCGGGTTTCGTAGGGGTAGTTTCCTTTGGCGGCCCATTCGAGCATGCGCTTTTGGCCGGTAGCGCTGATGATGCCGCGCAGCCCCAGGCGATAGATGCCCCAGGCCTGCCCGTCTAAGAGCAGGGTATCGGTGGGGCGATAGGTGGTAATGCCGGCTAATTGCTCCAGCGTTTCGGCATTGCCGCATTTGCCGGCGGCTTCCAGTACGGCCCGATTGGTGAGGCTGAAGGCGCCGACCGTATCGGTGGCTACAAAGGCTCCGATGAGCATAGGCAGCCCGGCGGCGGCCCCCGTTTGGCCAATGGCGTAGGCGGCGGCGGCCCTCACTTCGTCAAAAGGGTCGGCGGCCAGCAGGCGCGCTAAGCTGTCGAGGGCCGTGGAGTCCTGAATGCTGCCAAAAGCCAAAGCCGCCAAGTAGCGGTAGGTGGGGTTGGGATGCCGGAAGTAGGCATAGAGGCTGTCGGTGAGGCGCTGGTCTTGCAGGCTGTTGATGCGCTGAAAGACGGAGTCTTTAAAATCGACCTGCACTTCCCGGTATACCTCGGGCGGCGGGGGCGGCACGCAGCCCCAGTAGGCGATCGAAAAAAACAGCGCTACCGCCAGCAATGCGGTAGCCGGCCGGCGGCGAATGGAAGCGTTTGCGCTCATAATCATGGCGTATCAATAGGCCGTAAAGGTAGTAAATTGACTATGGACGCACAAACGAAATTCAACCGGGGGCTGCCTATTCGTTGTCTTCGGCCATCAGGCCCCGGTTGATAAAGGCAATAAAGGGTTGCAAATCGAGCAAACTGGCCGTAAGCGCCTGCACCAGTGCGGGCTGGGTAAGCAGCGCGTCGTCGAGGGTGGTTACGGCCGTGAAGCTCTTCAGCTTGAGGTACTCGATGGCGGGGTTGTGGGCTTCGTAGCCCTTGGGCGGTCGGCTGAGCACGGCGCCGGGGTCGCGGTCGAGGTCGCCGTAGGTGCGCACAAAAGCCGGCGCCTCTACCACTGCCCTGAGGTCGGAGTAGAAGTAGTCGATTTCTTTGCGCACCTTTTTCAATTGCGGCGCCTCGGGCATATACAGGCCGCCGCCTACAAAGGCGGCGCCTGGCTCGATGTGTACGTAGTAGCCGGCCATTTGGAGCTTCTTGCCATAGGGCGAGAGGCTGATGCCGAGGTTGGTTTTATAGGGCGACTTATCGGCGGAGAATCGGATGTCGCGGTTGATGCGGAAGGTGCAGTCCTTGACGCTGAGCATAGCCAGCGTGGGGTCGTGGCGCTGCATCTCGGCCAGCAGGGCGGCCACGAGCTGCTGATAGTCTTTTTTCACGGCCTCGTAGCGGCGGCGGTTTTCGTCGAACCACGGTTTGTGGTTGTTCTCTTTCAGCTCCCGCAGAAACTGTAGCGTGGACGGTTGCAGCATGGCTTGGGTATTAGCGGGCGTTGAGGGCCTTGAGTTTTTCTTCAAGCTCAAATTCGTTGCCCGGCACATAGCCCGAGTGGGCGTACAGCACGTTGCCCTGCTGATCTACGATGTAGGTCTGCGGTATGGTCTGGAAGTTGAGGGCGTTGCGCATGAGGTTGTTGGCGTCGGAGAGGATGATGTATTCCCAGCCTTTGGTTTCTACCAGCGGCCCCACCTTGGCCAACTGGCGCTGGGTGTCGATGGTGATGGCGATGATCTGGGCGCCGTATTGCTCGCGCCATTCGGGGTATAGGTCGGCCATAGCGTCCATTTCAGCCTGGCAAGGCTTGCACCAGGTAGCCCAGAAGCTGATGACGGTGAGCTTGGCGTCGTCGAGGTAGGTGCGAATGTCGGCGGCATTGCCGTCGAGGGTTTTCAGTTCTACGGAAGGAATTTGCGTTTGAGCAAAGACCGAGCTGCAGGCCGCCAGCAGCATGAAGAAGGTGAGCTTGGCAAATCGCATAGATGGATCGGTTTAATGTTGTTGGTTGAATGACGATTTTTAAATTAAATTTGGCCGGGCGCCGCTAAGTGCGCGATCTTGTGCGCAATTTTATGGTCGGCGCCAGCGGTTTTGCGCGCAAATTGCGGTCTTAACCATAGCCTTGTACACGCAACCTGCCGCCGCGCAGTATATCTTTGCGACGCAAATATAGTCGTTTTGTTACTCCCGGCGGTCTATTGTTAACGCTGTTTTAACCGTCGGGCAGAAAACAAATGGGCGCAAACCAACGAAACAACCACCAATGAGACGCATCCAACAAGTACAACAATCACTATTTGCCGCTTTGCTGCTGCTGGCGCTATGCCCCCTGGCCCTCCGGGCCCAGCAGGGAGAGGGAGAGGGCAAAAGCAGCGGCGGCCGCATCTCCGGCAACCTCGAAACCAACGGCAGCTTCTTCATGCGCGACTCGCTCATCGGCGCCGCCAATACCCCCCAATACGACCGCCAGCTCTACGGCGCCAACGCCTGGCTCAACCTCACTTACAGCAACTGGGGCTTCGACTTTGGCCTTCGCTTCGACGTCTTCAACAACTCCAACCTCCTCAACCCCACCGGCTCTTATACCGATCAGGGCATTGGCATGTGGTATGCCCGCCGAAAAATCAATAAGCTCGACATCTGGGCCGGCTACATCTACGACCAGATCGGTAGCGGAGCCATCTTTCGGGCTTTTGAAGAGCGCCCCCTCCTCATCGACAACGCCCTGGTAGGCTTGCGCCTGCGCTACGAGCTCAGCCCCAACTGGAATGTGCGCGCCTTCACCGGCCGCCAGAAGCAGCAGTTCGACTCCTACGACTCCGTCATCAAAGGCTTGGCCATCGAGGGCTTTATCAGCGGCGACTCTACCAGCAACTGGAGCTTGGCCCCCGGCTTTGGCGTCGTCAACCGCACCCTCGACGACGCCACCATGAACAACCTCGTAGCTACCCTCAACACTTACCCCAAGGAGGATCTTTTTGTGCCCAAGTACAACGGCTACGCTTTTTCGCTCTTCAATACCCTCACCATGGGGTCTTTTAGCTGGTACCTCGAAGGCGCCTATAAAACCGAAGAAGCCATGAACAACCCGCTGGGCGTCATCGTGCGCGACGGCGTGAGCACCGTAGGCGATAAGTTTTTCAGCAAGCCAGGCACCCAGTTGTACTCCAGCGTCAGCTTTGCCGGCGGCGGATGGGGCGTGACCCTCGAAGGCAAAAGAACTGAAAATTTCAGCTTCCGCACCCGCCCCCAATCGCAGCTCAACCGCGGCCTCATCAACTTCCTGCCGCCCATGACCCGCGTCAATACCTACCGCCTCACCGCCCGCTACAATGCCGCTACCCAGGAGCTCGGCGAGCTCTCCTTCCAGGCCGATGTGCGCTACTCGCCCAACCGAAAGTGGAGCTTCAACGTCAACTACTCCTATATCGACGACCTCAACAACGTCAAGCTCTATCGCGAACTCTTCACCGAGATCAGCTATAAATACCAGCGCAAGTGGACCCTCGCCGGCGGCCTCCAGATTCAAAACTACAACCAGGAGCGCTACGAATTTAAGCCAGAGGTACCCATCGTGGAAACCTTCATTCCTTACGTCGACTTCCTCTACAAAATCGACCGCAAAAAATCAGTCCGCTTCGAAGCCCAGTACATGCTCACCGGCGACGATGAAAAGGCAGGCGCCCGCCAGGATTATGGCGACTGGCTTTTCGGCCTCGTGGAGGTCAACCTGGCCCCACACTGGACCTTCTCGGCTGCCGATATGTACAATGCTACGCCGGGTAAAAACTCACCCTCCGATGAAGGGGGCGAAAAACTTTCTCTGCACTATCCCCGCTTTGATGTGTTTTATACTACGGGCCCCAACCGCTTTTCGCTCAGCTACATCAAGCAGGTCGAAGGCGTAGTGTGTACTGGCGGTATCTGCCGCCTTGAGCCGGCCTTCAGCGGGGTGCGCATGACCGTTAACTCTACTTTTTAAAAGCGTCATAAAACAGTTGAACCATGAAAAACCGCATACTATACCTCCTGCTGGCAGCCCTGCCTTTCTTTATGGGCGCCTGCGAAGAAATCCCTCCCGTGCTCAACCCCGTTATGGGCGGCGGCGGCGGTACCGGCGGCGGCGACCTCGAAAACCAGCAGCGCCAGGTCATTATTGAAGAATTTACGGGCGTGCGCTGTGTCAACTGCCCTGCCGGCGCTCAGGCCATCAATACCTTGCGCAGCATCCACGGCGAACGGCTCATCCCTGTGTCCATTCACGCAGGCTTTTTTGCCCAGCCCTACTCCGAGAGCGCCGAAAACTACGCCAATGCCGAAGGCAACGCCCTTCAGAGCTACCTCGGCGAGCCCATCGGCTACCCCACGGCCGTCGTAAATCGCCGGCAGTTCGATGGCGAATCTTCCCTGCAGGTGGGCCAGGGTACCTGGGCCGGCTATGTGGCGCAGGAGTTGGCCGCCCCGCCCCGCGTCAAGTTGGCCGTCGAGCATACCTACAACGAAGCCTCCCGCCAGGTGAGCGGCTCGCTGGCCTTCCACCCTCAGGAGAACATCACCGAGCCCGATGTGCGCTATACCATTCTGGTGGTGCAAGACAGCATAGCCGACTATCAGCTCACCCCCGACGGCGTCAACCCGCTGTACATGCACCGCCACGTCTTTCGGGGCGCCGTCACCTCCACCTCAGGCACGCCCGTAGGCGAAGCCCTCAATGAAGGGCAGGTGGTCAACAAAACCTTCAGTTATACCCTGCCTGCTCATTGGCGGGCCGAAAAGTGCTACCTCGTACTGATGGCCCACCTCAGCGGCGATATTAAAGACGTACTCCAGGCCATCGAAACCAAAGTGATCGAATAGCGAGCCCGCCGCTTACCCGCCCTCAGGCGCCGCAGCCACAAATATTTGCCCCCTCGGGCAAGTATTGGCCGTATTTTTGTATCATTTTACGGGAAATACCGTTCTTAGCTTTCCAAGGAGTACTTCAACTGTCTTATGACCAACGCAATCATACAAACCAGCGAAGCCTTCGTGCAGGCTTTGCTCACCGACAAACTGACCCCCGACCACCGCTATCACGACCTGGCGCACACCCTGGCCGTACGCGATGCCTGTCGTATACTGGCCGACGCCGTCAAGCTCGACGACGATCAGCGCGAAACCCTCGAACTCGCCGCCCTCTTCCACGATACCGGCTTCACCGTCGTCTACGACGGCCATGAAGCGGAAAGCTGCCGATTGGCCGAGGAGTTCTTAGCCGCCCAGGGCTATCCCCGGCCGCGCATCGATGCCGTCGTCGACTGCATACAGGCCACCGTGCCCCCGCATACCCCTACCCACCGCCTCCAGGAAATCATCAAAGACGCCGACCTCAGCAATCTGGCCCGCACCGACTACCTCGCCCTCCTCGATAACCTCCGCTACGAGTGGGCCGTATTCCGCCAGGAAACCTACACCGACGCCGAGTGGTACCGCCTCAATCACCAGTTCCTCAAAAATCACGTCTACTTCACCGTAGCCGCCCGCGAGCGCTTCGACATCACCCGCAAGCAAAACCAGAGCTTCCTCAAGGATATGGCCAAGAAGGCCGAAAAAAAAGCGCAGCAACCTGCCGCCGGCGCCGCCGGCGCCATCGTCAACAGCCGCGGCGCTCAGATGATGTTCAAAACGGCCCTGCGCAACCACATCGATCTCAGCAACTTAGCCGACAATAAAGCCAATATGATGCTCAGCGTCAATGCCCTCATCATCACCATTGCCATGCCTTTGGGCATCAGTCAGGCGCCACAGCATGCCTACCTGCTGCCGCCGCTGTTGGTGTTGCTGGTATCTTGCCTCGGCTCCATGATCTTCGCTACCCTCGCCACCCGCCCTATGCGCATGCACGGCTACACCCGCCCCGAAGACATCGCCTCCGGCAACGCCAACCTCTTCTTCTTCGGCAACTTCTTCGACATGAGCTACAAGGAGTTCGACGCCGGCATGGATCAGGTGCTCCAGCGCGATATGAGCCTCGAAAATGCCATCAAGCGCGACCTCTACTTCCTCGGCCGCTCCCTCGGCCGCAAGTACCGCCTGTTGCGCATCTGCTACAACGTCTTCATGGTGGGGCTCATCATTGCCATCGTCGTCTTTGGCGTTAGCTTCCTCATCTACGGCCGCTGATTGGGTTTCTCCGGGGGCCGCCGTTTGATGATCCCCCGGAGCAAGTCTAATATTTCGGGATGGAAAAATTCCCGGATATTGCCCTCCATAAAACCAATTCATCATGCCTGCCATTCAAGTCATTGCTTTCGACGCCGATGATACCCTGTGGGTCAACGAGCCCTACTTTCAGGAAGTGGAGCGCCGCTTCTGTGCCCTGCTCGAAGACTACCTGCCCCACCATAGCGTCTCCCAGGAGCTGTTTCGGATAGAGATGCAAAACCTGCCGCTATACGGATACGGCGTAAAAGCCTTTATGCTGTCGATGGTAGAGGCGGCGCTGCAAGTATCGGCAGGTACCGTCCCGCCGGCCGTCATCGGGCAGGTGCTGGCCTACGGCAAAGAAATGCTGGATAAACCCATAGAGCTCTTAGACGGGGTGGAAGCCGTACTGTCGGCCTTAGCGCCCCGCTATCGGTTGGTGGTAGCCACCAAAGGCGACCTGCTGGACCAAGAGCGCAAGCTCAAAAAATCGGGCTTGGAGGGCTATTTCCACCACATCGAGATCATGTCGGATAAAAAAGAAGCCGACTACCTCAAGCTCATCCGGCATCTCGACATCGAGCCCTCGGCATTTATGATGATCGGCAACTCCCTCAAGTCGGATGTGCTGCCCGTGCTCAACATCGGGGGGCACGGGGTGCATGTGCCCTACCACACCACCTGGGTACACGAAACCATTGAGGTGAACATCGCGCATCCGCTCTTCCGCCAAGCCGCCCACCTCTCAGCGGTACTGGATTGGGTGGAGTAAGCGGGGGGTGAGGGTGAGGTTAAGGGTGAGGTTGAGGGTGAGGTTGAGTGATGATTTGGGCGTGCCCCCCGGCCCCCTTTGGCGCTATGCCCTGGCGAAGGGGGGAACTGGCAAGGGGGCCGGGGGTCGGGCTATCCGGTCGCAGGAGCTCCCTGCTATCCCTCACGCGGGGCGGTAAAGCTATGGGTAGCAGCGTGCAAAACCCTTTTGGGTAGACTACATTTATAGCGTATTTTTTTATCTCATATTGATATTTTGAACGGAATGGCTTAACTTTGCGTACGCACAAAAGTACTTTGAATCTCCGAGGTGAATGGCTAAGCTCCGGCAGACCTTGCTCGCATAAGGACGCTACCCCGCCGCACATTGGGATTTATACGCCATAAAGGGTAAGCAAAACGCGCCATGGGCCTTTCAATATACCCGCAGTGGCGTATATACAACCAGCGCTGCGGGTATATATGCCATTGGGCCTATGGAGGGGATTGGCGGGTATAGACGAGTTATCCCCAACTAAAAAAATAAGATATAAAACAAAACAAACCACCCAAAACCACGTTATTTACGCCGATGAAATTCTTTTGCCACATATTCAGCCTGTACTTTTTGGCATTAAGCCTAATGCCATGTACGGACATTCACGCAACGAATGGCTCGACAAGTGCTGAATTGGCAAATTTTTATACCGACAACCACTCCGATTGCCCGCACGAAACCGGAAATGACCATTGCTCCCCTTTCTGCACTTGCAGTTGCTGCGGGCAAATCATAGCCCTTGGCAAAGAATTCAAATGGCATTTCAAACCTATCCTTCCGGAATTTGAGGAAAAAAGCACATTCCACTACGCTTTTGATTGGCAAAGCGGGCATCTCAACGCCATTTTTCGCCCTCCCCAAGTTTAGATTGCAACAAAAAAAGTCCGGTGCGGCTTCGCCGCACCCCGCCAAAAGGCGGTGGCTCCGCCACTGCTTTTCGGCGTTTTGTTCAATCTAAACTACATTTCAATGCTTGATAAAATCATCTATTTCAGCATAAAGAATAAGTTCGTCGTGGGCTTGTTCACGCTGACTTTGGTCGTTTGGGGCATCTTTTCGCTGTCCCGGCTGCCCATTGACGCACTGCCCGACATCACCAACAATCAGGTGCAGGTCATCACCACTTCGCCCACGTTGGCGGCGCAGGAGGTCGAAAAATTCATCACCTACCCAATCGAACAGGCGGTAAAACCCATCCCCAAAATCATCGAACTACGCTCCATAAGCCGCTTCGGGTTGAGCGTCGTCACCGTCGTTTTTGAGGAAGAAGTGGATGTTTTTTGGGCAAGAACCCAAATTTCCGAACGCCTCAAAGAAGCCGAGAACAACATCCCCGCAGGCATGGGAACGCCCGAAATGGCGCCCATCAGTACGGGTTTGGGTGAGATTTACCAGTACGTTGTGTTCCCGAAACCCGGTTTTGAGGACAAGTACAACGCCATGGACTTGCGCACCGTGCAGGACTGGATTATCAAACCCCAACTCATCGGAACGCCCGGCGTGGCGGAAGTGAACACCCTCGGCGGCTTGTTGAAACAGTACGAAATCGCCGTGCAGCCCGACAAGTTGCGGAGCATGAACACCACCATGCCCGAAATCCTCGAAGCCCTTGAACGCAACAACGAGAACACGGGCGGGGCATACATTGACAAAAAACCCAACGCCTGGTTCATCCGGGGCATCGGCATGGTCAACGGCTTGGACGACATCCAAAAAATCGTCGTCAAAAACCAGAACGGCATTCCCATTCTGGTGCGGGACGTGGCGACGGTGCAGTTTGGCAGCGCCATCCGCTACGGCGCAACGACGAAGGACGGCAAGGGCGAAGCCGTCAGCGGCATGGTGATGATGCTCAAAGGCGCAAACAGCGCAGAGGTCGTCACGCTGGTCAAGGAAAAAATGGAACAAATCCGAAAATCCCTGCCCGAAGGCGTGGACGTGGAACCGTTCCTCGACCGCACCAAATTGGTCAAAAATGCTATCGGAACCGTCCAGACCAACCTTTTGGAAGGTGCGCTCATCGTAATTTTCATCCTCATTTTATTGCTCGGCAACTTGCGGGCGGGCTTGGTGGTGGCGTCGGTCATTCCGCTTTCCTTGCTTTTTGCGGTCAGTTTGATGAACTTCTTTGGCGTGTCGGGCAACCTGATGAGCCTCGGAGCGATTGACTTCGGGCTGATTGTGGACGGGGCGGTGATTATCGTTGAAGCCATCGTCCACCGATTGCAAATCACGGACAGGGGCAAACTTTCGACCGCCCAAATGGACGACGCTGTTTATCAGGCATCCTCAAAAATCAGGGGCAGCGCAGCCTTCGGCGAAATCATTATCCTCATCGTTTATCTGCCCATTTTGGCGCTGGTCGGCATCGAGGGCAAGATGTTCCGCCCAATGGCGCAGACCGTTTCGTTTGCCATTTTGGGAGCGTTCATCCTGTCGCTGACCTACGTCCCGATGATGACCGCCTTGTTTTTGAGCAAAAAAACGGGGCACACGCAAAATATCTCTGACCGCATCATTGCCTTCTGTTATCGGATTTATGCGCCATTTTTGGAAGGTGCATTGAAAATGAAAGCCGTTGTTGTCGGTTTGGCAATCCTGTTTTTTGCGGTTTCGATGCTCGTTTTCAGCCGATTGGGCGGCGAGTTCATCCCGACTTTGGAAGAAGGCGACATTGCAACGCACGTCATCATCCCGCCCGGCAGTTCGCTCGGTCAAGAGATTGAGACGACCACAAAAGCCGAACAAATGTTGAAGGAAAAATTTCCCGAAATCCGGGAAATCGTCTCCAAAATCGGCAGCGCAGAAGTGCCGACAGACCCCATGCCCATGGAGGTCGCCGATGTAATGGTTATTTTGAAAGACAAGTCCGAATGGACTTCCGCAAAGACAAAAGAAGAAATGATGTCCAAAATGGAACATGTCCTCGAAGACCTTCCCGGCGTGACGACCGAATTTACCCAACCCATTCAAATGCGTTTCAACGAACTGATGACGGGCGTGCGCAGCGACGTGGCGGTGAAAATTTTCGGCGAGGACATTGACTTGTTGGCGGGCTTGGCGGAACAGGCGATGCCGTTGATACAAAACGTAGAAGGCGTGGAGGATGCCCGCCCGGAAGCCGTCAGCGGCTTACCGCAAATCACGGTCAAGTACAGCAAGGACAAACTCGCCCTCTATGGGTTAAACGTCGGCGACCTCAATCAAGTCGTCCGAACTGGTTTTGCAGGCGAAAAAGCGGGTGTGGTCTATGAAGGCGAAAAACGCTTTGACCTCGTGGTGCGCCTCCAAAACGACAGCCGACAAGACATCGGCAACCTGAAAAATCTTTTCGTCTCGCTGCCCTCCGGCAGCCAAATCCCGCTCGAACAGGTGGCGGACATCAAATTTGAACCCGGTCCGATTCAGGTCAGCCGGGAAGACGGCAAGCGGCGTATCGTCATTGGTTTCAACGTCAGGGGAAGGGACGTAAAAAGCGTGGTCAATGAAATTCGGGCGAATTTGGACGCAAAACTCAAAATACCGCCCGGCTACTTCATCACCTACGGCGGGCAATTCGAGAACCTCGTCAAAGCAAACAAACGGCTTTCCATTGCCGTCCCCATTGCGCTTGCGCTGATTTTCGTCCTCCTGTTTTTCACCTTCAACAGCGTCAAACAATCGCTCCTGATTTTCACCGCCATTCCCCTGTCGGCAATCGGCGGCGTGTTTGCGCTCTGGATGCGGGGAATGCCGTTTTCCATTTCGGCAGGCGTGGGCTTTATCGCCTTGTTTGGCGTGGCGGTTTTGAACGGCATCGTCCTTATCGGCTATTTCAATCAACTGAAAAGCGAGGGCATGACGGACGTTTTGCAGCGCATCCGGGAAGGCACGAAAGTCCGTTTGCGCCCCGTAATTATGACGGCTTCGGTGGCTTCGCTCGGCTTTTTGCCCATGGCGTTGAGCACTGGGGCGGGTGCAGAGGTTCAAAAACCGCTGGCGACCGTCGTCATCGGCGGCTTGATTACCGCCACGCTCCTGACGCTCATCGTGCTGCCGATTTTGTACTACCTTTTTGAAGAAAAACTGAAAGACGGGCGCAAAAATGCCGCTCCGCTTGTAGCCGTGCTGGTTTTGTGTTTTTGTTTTTCCATAAAAACAACCGCCCAAACGCCCCCCCTTTCACTGCCCGAAGCCCTCGATTTGGCGCAGCAAAACAACCCCTTATTGCAGGCGAACGCTTTTGAAATCCAGTCGCACGAAGCCATGCAGCGGGCGGCGGGCATCTTGCCAAAAACCGATTTCGGGGCGCAACTGGGGCAGTACAACACCCGCCGATTTGACCAGAATTTCTCCGTTTCGCAGGACATCCCGAACCCCTCCACGCTGCGGGCAAGGCGCAACCTCGCCACACGGCAAACGGGCGTTGCCCAATCGCAACTCGCCATTTCCCGAAGCGAACTCATGTTCAACGTCCGTCAATCTTGGTTTCAAATCCAATATCTAATGGCGTTGGAAAAGGTCTTGCTGCGGGAGGACAGCCTCTTGCAGCAATTCGTGCGGGCGGCTTCCCTGAAACTCAAAACGGGCGAAAGCAACCTTTTGGAAAAAACGACCGCCGAAACAAGGCAAAAAAACTTGCTGCAAAACATCGAGCAAGTGCGGGTTTCGATTGAAACGGAAAAATCGAGCTTACGGCAATGGCTCAACCTTCCGGGGGATTTTTCCGTCCAAAACCCGACGTTTTCGGCGACCGATTTTTCCGAAATCACGGACACGAGCCTCCTGCGCAACAACCCGCAACTCCGCTTTGCCCAAAACCAAATCGCCCTTGTCGAAGCCGAAAAACGGCTGGCAAACGCCGAGCGGCTGCCCGATTTCAGGGCGGGCTATTTCATTCAATCCCTGACCGGACCGCAAGAAGTGGACGGGCAGGTGGTGAATTACAATGGTGTGCCTCGTTTTCAGGGCGTTCAGTTGGGCATTTCCGTTCCCATTTTCGGGGCGAAAGGCTACCGGGTAAAAATCGAAGCCGCCGACCTGCAAATCATGGCGCAGCAAAAACACGGGGAGTACCTGCAAGCACAGTTGCAAAACCAGTTGCGACAGCAAGCCGGGCAGTTTGTTTTTTGGAAAAGCAACGTGGCGTACTACCAAAATTCGGCGTTGCCCAATGCGAAATCCATCGTCGAAAACGCCTCGAAAGCCTACTTCGGCGGCGACATCGGCTATGTTGAGTACGCACAGGCTTTGCAAACCAATCTGGAAATCCAACGCTCCTATTTGGAGGCGGTCAACAGCCTCAACCAGACGGTGGTTTTTCTTCAATTTCTCATCAATCAATAAATCCCGATTATTAAAAGCGGGATTTATCGGTTTCAACTATTCAATAAAATGAACAAGAATTTGAAAATATACGGCGGCATCGCCCTCGCCGCCCTCTTCGGAGTCCTCATCTGGGCATTGTTTTTCCGCCACGAGCACACCGAAGGCGATGGTCACGACCATGCCAGCGAAAAAACCGAAGCCGCCCACGAAGAAGGCGGGCACGAAGAAAACCCCATGATCAAGGAAGTGCATCTGAACGAGGCACAGTACAAAACGACCGGGCTGGTCTTGGGCGGTTTTGAAAAGAAGAATTTGAGCGAGGTCATCAACGCCAACGGCTACACCAAACTGCCGCCGCAAAACCAGGCACAGGTGAGCGTGCAACTACCGGGAACCATTCAAAGCATCAAAGTCATAGCTGGACAAGCCGTGAAAGCGGGGCAGGTGCTGGCGACGATGCAGAGCATGGCGTACAACAACCTGCGCCTCGAACGGGAAAAACTCTCGCAGGAACTGACCGCTTCACAGGCGAATTTGGAGTTTTTGCGGCTCGAATTTGCCCGCCAAAAAGAACTCTCCGACGAGAACGTGAACGCCAAAAAGGTCTTCCAAAAAGTCAGTTCCGACCTGCAAGCCGAGGAAGCGAAAATCAAGACGCTGCAAAATCAAATCGCCATTTTGGGACAAAACATTGAGTTTGGCGGCAATTCACAGTCGCCCACAATCAACATCGTCGCCCCGATTTCGGGCAACATTACCGAAATCAACGTGACGATTGGGGCGGCGGCGGAGGTCGGCAAGCCCCTTTTCAGCATCGTGGATAACTCAAAAATGCACGTGGATTTGCTGGTCTATGAAAAAGACTTGTTCAAAGTGCGCCCCGGGCAAAACGTCCGCTTCATCTTGACCAATCAGGACGGCTCGGAAATCCGGGGCAAGATTTTCAGCGTCGGCAAGTCGTTCGAGAACGAGACAAAATCGGTCGCCGTCCATGCCGACATCCTGAACGAGCGGCAGATGCTCATCCCCGGCATGTATGTCAATGCGCTGGTGGACGTGGGCAGCAACTCGGTGGATGCGCTGCCCGTGGATGCCATCATCAAAGCCGAGGGTCGGGAGTTCGTTTTCGTGTTGGAAGAGGAGGAAAAAACAGCCGAAGGCACGGAGTACCACTTTCAAAGAATTGAAGTGAAAACAGGGACTTCGCAACTTGGCTACGTGCAGACGACCTTTTTGCAGCCCATCGAAACGGCGAAAAACATCGTCGTCAAAGGGGCTTATTACCTGCAATCGCACCTGACGAAATCGGAAGGTGGCGGCGGGCATGAGCATTGAGTTTTAGGAAAAAACAACTGGGTTGCCGTTGTCTGAACTGGTGGCGGCAACCTCTTTTTTATACTCAACATTAAATTATTTTCAACATGAAATTCTATTGGAATATGCCGCAAGGCTTAAAACAACATTACCGGGCAGAACTCGGACTTTACCAAAATGCGCTCGAAACAGGAGAATTGCCGCGAGCATGGCACCATTTGGAGCGGGCGCACATTCTGGGGCAAGCCTACCCGAAAGAACACTCTTATGTGCATTGGAAAATGCTGCAATTCGGTTTTCAAATCAAAAGTTGGCGGGAAATCAGGGGGCAGATACTTCGGTTGGTTTTCGGCGGCGTCAAATCTTTCGTCGGGCAAATTCCGGTCGGCAATACGGGCGGGGCAAACGTGCCGCCGCTTTTGCTTATGGAAATCCCTCTTGACTTGAAACACATTTTGGACAATAATCAATAACGCAAATGGCGCATCAACACATCTACGATAAAGACGGCAAACAACTTTGCTGCACCCTCGAAGAAAAAATCTACACCCAAGCCAACGCCCAAAATTTGCTAAAAGAACAGCACAGCGACGACGACGGGCATGACCACGACCATAAGCACGGCGAAGAACATGGCGTTTGGCGGCAGTATTTGCCGGCGGTGGTCAGTCTGACCTTGCTTTTGCTCGGCATTGCTTTCGACCATTACATTCCGCAGACTTTTTTTAAAGGCTACGTCCAGCTGGCTTTTTATCTCGCTGCCTATTTGCCCGTTGGTTTCCCGGTGATGCGGGAGGCGTTCGGGGCGATAGCCAAAGGCGAGTTTTTCACGGAATTTACGCTCATGGTGTTGGCTACGGTGGGCGCATTTGTCATCGGCGAATACCCGGAAGGCGTGGCGGTGATGCTTTTTTACGCCATCGGCGAACTGTTCCAATCGGCGGCAGTCAACCGGGCGAAAAGCAATATCAAGGCACTTTTGGACGTGCGCCCCGCCTTTGCCAACCTGTTGAAAAACGGGAATTATCAATCCGTCAAGCCCGAAACCGTTGAAATCGGCGACATCATCCAAGTCCGTTCGGGTGAAAAAGTGCCGCTCGACAGCGAGATGCTTTCCGAAAAATCCAGTTTCAACACAGCGGCTTTGACGGGCGAAAGCAAACCAAAAACCATCGAAAAAGGCGAGACCGTACTGGCTGGAATGTTGAACCTCGACAAGGTCATCGAACTGCGGGTGACCAAAAAATACGCCGACAGTTCGCTCGCCCGTATCCTCGACATGGTGCAGAACGCCACCGCCCGCAAGGCGCAGACCGAACTTTTGATAAGGCGTTTTGCCAAAATCTATACGCCGATTGTGTTCTTTTTGGCGGTTGCGCTGGTGGTCGTGCCTTATTTCGTGGCAGGCAATTATGTGTTCAGCGATTGGCTCTATCGGGCATTGGTTTTTCTGGTCATCTCATGCCCTTGCGCTTTGGTGATTTCCATTCCGTTGGGCTATTTCGGCGGCATCGGGGCGGCTTCCCGGCACGGGATTTTGTTCAAAGGCTCCAATTTTTTGGACTTGATGACAAAGGTGAACACCGTCGTCATGGACAAAACGGGGACGTTGACGGAGGGCGTTTTTCAGGTGCAAAAAGTCGTCGCAGCGGGCATGGAGGAGGCGGAAATGCTGAAAACCTTGGCGGCATTGGAACGCCAATCCACGCACCCGATAGCCAAAGCGATAGCCGAATTTACGAAAAACGACGCTTCGCCATATCAGGCAACGGAAGTCGAGGAAATTTCAGGGCATGGATTGAGAGGCAAGGTCAACGGCAAAACCGTGCTGGCTGGAAACACCAAATTGCTGCAAAAATTCGGCATCGGCTACGCCCCGGAGGTTGACGGCATCGTGGAAACGATAGTCATTTTAGCCCTTGAAAATCAATACGTTGGCTGCGTTTTGATTGCCGATAAAATAAAAGAAGACGCTGCCGAAGCCGTCAAGTCCATGCACGAAAACGGGGTTCGGCAAACCGTCATGTTGAGCGGCGACAAAAACGTCATTACTCAAAAAGTGGCGCAAAACCTCGGCATTGACACGGCTTTCGGCGACCTCCTGCCCGAAGGCAAAGTCCAAAAAGTGGAGGAACTGAAACAAGATAAAACACGGGTCATTGCCTTTGTCGGCGACGGCATCAACGATGCGCCCGTCTTGGCATTGAGCGATGTGGGCATTGCCATGGGCGGCATGGGCAGCGATGCAGCAATCGAAACCGCCGACGTAGTCATCCAGACTGACCAGCCCGCCAAAATCGCCACCGCCATCCAAATCGGGAAAGCGACACGGCGCATCGTTTTCCAAAACATTGCCCTTGCTTTTGGGGTGAAATTGATTGTGCTGGCGCTCGGAGCAGGCGGTTTGGCGACGATGTGGGAGGCGGTTTTTGCGGATGTTGGCGTGGCGCTATTGGCGATACTCAATGCGGTTAGGATACAGAAGATGAAATTTTAAAAGCCGACCAGACAAAAAATAATAAAAGGGATAACAACGCACTCCCGACCATGCCGCCCAAAGCCCAACCCGCAAAGCCAACGCAGGGCGGCACGGGCGTGAGTGCAACCGTCAGACTGTGCAAAAACGCCCCCCTCTTGCCTAACACCCCAAAAACCCTTACCTTTAAAACTCAAATCTACCCACTATGCGACCAGAGAAAAAAGGTACCGACCGGACCCAATTGGCTTTAGGTCTGTTGGAGGAAGCCATCGCTTCGGATGCTTTTGTTCGGGTTATTGATCTGTTTGTGGATCAGTTGGGCCATCTGACCCGGCTGGGGTTCAGTATACCCGCCGAAAGAACTAATGACAAAGGAGGTGCGCCGGCCTATGCGCAAGGCGCGCTGCTAAAATGCTATCGGTATGGGTATTACTACGGCATACGCTGAAGCGTAATTTTTCTTATGCGCCAGTTGCAGTTTTTTCTCAATGAACATGCCGTAGGTTAGAGGGTAAATGCGAGGAGGTTGAATCCGGGAAAGAGGTGCTGACACCATTCATATTGGACTAGCACGCGCCTGAATTTGTCATGCCAGGCAAAAGTTGTTGTCACTAATCACGCAGTTGCAAGAGTACATCGCCGTGTTCCGCCCCGTAGAATGGGTGTTTGAAGGACAGGATGGGGGACAGTACGCTGCTCGCAGCGTACAAAAAGTATTCACGGCGTGCAAAGAACGTTCTGGCATCAATCCCTATGCCACCGTTCACACCCTACGCCACTCTTTTGCTACCCACCTGTTGGAAAGTGGCGTAGACCTGCGCTACATACAAGACCTGCTGGGGTACGAAAGCAGCAAGACGACCGAGATATATACATACATTATCCGAATCGGGGCCGACCGGGTGCAGAGCCCTTTCGATAGACTCAACGGGTGAAAAGTTTTTTTTATAAAGCAGTTGACTTTATTTTAAACTTCTGTTAGCTTTGTACAGCACAACCACTTGAACGGCCTCCTGTGAAAAAATCGAATGTAGGAAGTTTCTATGGGGGCTAAAAGACGCCCGGACATAAGCGCGTTGGGAGATGCGGAGGAACTAATGCGTCTATTGGGATTTATACGCCATAAAAGATAAGTAAAACGTGCCATGCGCCTTTTGATATATCCGTAGTGGCGTATATACAAACAGTGCTGCGGGTATAGATGAGTTCTCAACAATTGAAAATCATAAAAAATGAGTGTTTCACATTTCTTAGTACCTGCAAATTCAGAAACAGGTAAAATTCAAAATCTATCAGAAATTATAGGCACAAGGATGCCTTCGGGTTATGCCGATTTTTCAACAGTCTCTTTAATGATAATACTATTTCCAGAAAAAGTGCTTCCCTACTTTGGTAAAGACAAAGAATATTATGATTTTATCTTTGCATTCACGAAATTTGAATTTTCTGAAAAGATATTTGAACCGTCAGAAATCAGGTCTAAACTGATTGAAATTAGCAATATTCTCAGAACAAAAGAAGGCTTTCCGTTAGGCAATTATTACTATTTTCAATATGAAGATACGAAACTATTAACTTTCCTTTATGTAACTTTGAAAGGAAGCGAGTTGAATAAAATAGTCAAAGATAAAATTTATGAAGAGAGCGAACCGTATGATATATCTTTTAATTTTGATGAACACAATCAATGCAGTCTGTTAGAAGTTACACGTGTGATTAATGTAAGAGATAAAAATGGAAAAGGAACAAATGTCATTATGGATACCTCGTGTTTCCCATCTACAATAGAAATTATTAAAGTTGAGAGAGACTATGGTTTTGGCAAATATATAAAAAAAGTACATTTAACCTTCAAAAAGCCATTTGAGCATTTTAAAGAAGAACTCGACAGAATAATTAGAGTTTGCGACATTTGTATAGAGCATAGATTAGGTTTGAAGGCTCATGTAGATTATTAAAAATATTGAGAACAATGCATGGTCGCACATGGCGGCGAAAGCCCAACCCGCAAAGCCAACACTCGCCGCCACGTCGTCCACGCAGCCGTCAGACTGTGCAAAAAACGCCCCCCTCTTGCCTAATACCCCAAAAACCCCTAACTTTAAAACTTAAATCGACCCACTATGCGACCAGAGAAAAAAGGTACCGACCGGGCCCAATTGGCTTTAG